>OIHN01000273.1_pt1 | contig 10012 bp, 6 predicted proteins | sample 1582571 | NCBI WGS metagenome assembly OIHN01 (sample SAMN02675046, study PRJEB24791) | human gut metagenome, SKBSTL021 | isolation source: stool | host: Homo sapiens | place: USA | reverse complement strand
GTGATACTTCATCCTATTATATCTCTCTTCATCTGCATGGTATTTCATCGCTGCGTAACCCCTTTCTTGCTGCACTTTTTTTCTATTTTACTTCTTTCCAAGCTCTTTTGCAACTTTTACGCACGCTTTCATCGCTTCGATGACGCTGCTTCTGAATCCTTTCTCCTCGAGTACGCGCACCGCCTCGATGGTTGTCCCTCCCGGAGAGCATACCATATCTTTTAATTCTCCTGGATGTTTTCCTGTCTCCAACACCATTTTCGCGCTCCCATAAACTGCCTGCGCTGCAAATTTATATGCCTGCGCTCTCGGCATTCCATCTGCGACAGCCGCATCTGCCATCGCCTCGATGAATAAAAAGACATATGCCGGAGAACTTCCGCTTGCAGACACAACTGCATCGATCAGATGCTCTGATACGACTTCTACCTCTCCGAAAGAGCGCAGGATTGTCAGCACTTTTTCCAACTCTTCTTTTGTAACCAGAGCATTTGCACACGCTGCCGTCATCCCTGCACCGACCATTGCCGGTGTATTCGGCATGGTGCGCACGATCTTGACATCTTTTCCAAACTGCCCCTGCAGCCATTCCAGAGTTTTTCCCGGAGCAAGGGTGACAATTACCTGCTCATCCGTGATCTCATCTCTGATCTGTGCGATCGTCTGTTCATAATACTGCGGTTTTACAGAAAGAACCACGATCTCTGCCTTTGCCGCCTCCCTGTTGTCATCTGTCACACAGATTCCATAAAGAGAATGTACCTTTTCCCTCCCTGCTTCCAAAATATCCGAACCGATGATTTCTTCCGGCTTCAGCACTCCGTTTCTGATAATACCACCCATGATGGCTCCTGCCATATTTCCTGTTCCGATAAATCCTAATTTCATGATGCTCCTCCTGTTCATTCTATAAACCAAGTTCTTCTTTCCTTCATTTCACAGTAAATGCCTTCTCTTCCTCCAGTGGAATCTCTCTTGTATCGATCCACTCGATGGAGATAAACTGATTCTGATTCAGTCCCACCAGAAGCTTGTTGATCAGCGTTTCCCGTCCCTGTACTTCCATTGTCACAGTGCCGTCCCACTCATTTCTCGCCCATCCGGTAAGTCCCAGTGACAACGCAAGATATTTTGCAGTGTAGCGGAATCCTACGCCCTGCACCTTTCCATGAAAAACAAAATGTTTTCTTACCTTGGACATCTCATCACCACTTTCTGATATTTCTGTGTCCAACTTATCACACCGTATCACCCCTGTCAATATTTCAGACTGAAACAATAAACCTCTATGTTTAAAACTGTGCTATAATAAAAAAATATAAAAACATTTTTTCAGAAAGGAGTCAACCTGATGGATCCATATCTCTGCTCCCTGATCGACCAACTGGAACAGGAACATACCCTCAGCGCTTCCCAATGGATACAGCTGCTGAACGGACGCACACCGGAACTTGCCGCATATCTCTTTGAAAAATCACGCCGTGCACGGATCCGGTTCTACGGGCATACGGTCTACATCCGTGGACTGATTGAATTTACCAACTACTGCAAAAATAATTGTTATTACTGCGGGATCCGCAGCGGCAACACACATGCACATCGCTATCGGCTGACAAAAGAGAATATCCTCGCCTGCTGTGCGGATGGGTACAAACTTGGATTTCGTACCTTTGTCCTGCAAGGCGGAGAAGATCCATGGTATACAACGGATCGATTATCCGACCTGGTCCACACAATCCGCACCATGTACCCGGACTGTGCCATCACACTTTCTATCGGAGAAGCAACTAAGGCAGAATATCAGCAGCTTTTTGATGCAGGCGCTGACCGTTTCCTTCTGCGCCATGAGACCCACAATGCAGACCACTACCAACAGCTGCATCCGCCGCGTCTATTGGCATCCCACAGACAGCAATGTCTCTGGGACCTGAAAGAAATCGGCTATCAGGTGGGAACCGGCTTTATGGTAGGCTCTCCTGGGCAGACAACAGAACATCTGGCAGAGGATCTTTTATTTCTCAAAGAGTTAAATCCTCAAATGGTGGGAATCGGACCATTTATTCCCCATCACGATACCCCGTTTGCAAAACAAAAAGCGGGGACTCTGGAGCTGACCTTGTTTCTTCTGGGACTCATTCGCCTGATGCTTCCAAAAGTACTGCTCCCGGCAACCACTGCCCTTGGAACCATTGCCCCCAACGGACGGGAACTTGGTATTTTATCCGGGGCCAACGTGGTCATGCCAAACCTCTCCCCAAAACAGGTACGAGGCGATTATCTGCTCTATGACAATAAGATCAGTACCGATGCAGAAGCAGCCGAATGCCGGGCAGAGCTGGAGCAGCGTATGCAGTCCATCGGCTATCAGGTAATCACTGACCGGGGAGATTCTTTAAACATCACCCCTTAACAACTTTCTTTTCTTATTTTACAATTGGAGGAATGACTTATGTATGATGTATATTCAAAACATGCAGATGATTTTATCAATCACGAAGAAATTTTAGAAACGCTTGCCTATGCAGATGAGAATAAAACCAATGAAGCGCTCATTGATTCGATCCTTGCAAAAGCACGTCTGAGAAAAGGACTTTCTCACAGAGAAGCGTCCGTTCTTCTTGCCTGCCAGATGGAAGAAAAAAATCAGGAAATCTACAAACTGGCAGAGCAGATCAAAAAGGATTTCTACGGGAACCGGATCGTCATGTTCGCACCGCTCTATCTGTCCAACTACTGCGTAAACGGCTGTACATACTGCCCGTATCATCTGAAAAACAAACATATCGCAAGAAAACAGCTGACCCAGGAGGAAATCCGCAAAGAAGTCATTGCACTGCAGGATATGGGGCATAAACGTCTGGCGCTGGAAGCCGGAGAAGATCCCGTACGCAACACGATGGAGTACTATCTGGACAGCATCAACACCATTTACAGCATCAAACACAAAAACGGCGCCATCCGACGAGTGAACATCAATATCGCAGCAACCACTGTGGACAATTATCGTCTGCTCAAAGAAGCCGGGATCGGCACCTATATCCTGTTTCAGGAGACGTATCACAAGGAGAGTTATCTGACCCTCCATCCGACCGGACCGAAACATGACTACAATTATCATACCGAAGCAATGGACCGCGCCATGGAAGGCGGTGTTGATGATGTGGGAATCGGAGTTTTATTCGGACTGGACAAATACCGCTATGAATTTGCAGGACTTCTGATGCACGCAGAGCATCTGGAAGCTGCTTTCGGCGTTGGTCCGCACACGATCAGCGTACCGAGGCTTCGTCATGCGGACGATATCAATGCCGATGAATTTGACAACGGTATTGATGATGATACCTTTGCAAAGATCGTGGCATGTATCCGCATTGCCGTTCCTTACACCGGTATGATCATCTCCACCCGAGAAAGTCAGAAATGCAGAGAACGGGTTCTGCACCTTGGCGTCTCCCAGATCAGCGGAGGCTCCCGTACCAGCGTTGGCGGTTACTGCGAGCCGGAGCCGGATGACGCAAAATCTGAACAGTTTGACGTCAGTGATACCAGGACGCTGGATGAAGTCGTGCGCTGGCTGATGGAGATGGATTACATTCCAAGTTTTTGTACTGCCTGCTATCGGGAAGGCCGCACCGGAGACCGCTTCATGTCTCTTTGCAAGAGCGGTCAGATCCAGAACTGCTGCCATCCAAATGCACTGATGACACTCAAGGAATACCTGATGGACTATGCTTCACCGGAGACAAAAGCCATCGGAGACCGTCTCATTGCGAAAGAAGTCGGAAACGTCCCAAATGAAAAAGCGCGTGCTGTGGTTCTGGAGAATCTTCGCCTGATCGAACAGAACAATCGCCGGGATTTCCGTTTCTAACAGAAAGGAGCATCTTTATGACACTCAACCAGACCCCTTCTGCCGAACGTATCCACATCGGGATCTTCGGAAAAAGAAATGCCGGAAAATCCAGTCTGATCAATGCCCTCGCCGGACAGCCGGTATCCATTGTTTCAGATTTTAAGGGAACCACCACAGATCCGGTTAAAAAAGCAATGGAGCTCCTTCCGCTGGGACCTGTTGTTCTGACCGATACTCCGGGACTGGATGACACCGGAGAGCTTGGAACCCTGCGTATCGAAAAAACACAACAGATTTTAAATACCACAGATATTGCTCTGCTTGTCATTGACGGGCAGCTTGGCATAACTGAAGAAGATACCCGGATCTTACAGCAAATCCGCCAAAAACAGATTCCTTTTGTGATCGCTGTCAATAAAATGGATCTTACCATAGCTTCTCCTGTTCTTCCGGATGAAATTTCCCGGGAGCAGATCCTGTATGTCAGCGCTGCCGCGGGAACACACATCCACGAACTAAAAGAACTGCTTGCAAAACAGCTCGGACAGACACCAAAAACCCGAAAAATCGTGGGAGATCTCATCCATCCCGGAGACTTTGTCGTGCTGGTCATTCCCATTGACAAAGCTGCTCCGAAAGGCCGCCTGATCCTGCCTCAGCAGCAGACCATCCGGGATATTCTCGATCACGGAGCAACCGCAATTGCAGTGAGAGACAGTGAGCTTTCAGAAACGCTTAAAAACCTTGGAAGAACACCGGCTCTTGTCATCACAGACAGTCAGGTCTTTGATGCCGTCGCCAAAATCGTACCAAGAGAAATACCGTTGACTTCTTTTTCGATTTTATTTGCCAGATACAAAGGAAATTTAGAACTTGCCGCCCATGGTGCACAGACCCTGAAAACATTAAAAGACGGGGATCATGTACTGATCTGCGAAGGCTGCACCCATCATCGGCAGTGCGAAGACATCGGAACTGTCAAACTGCCCAGGATGCTGAAACAGTTTACACAGAAAGATTTGCAGTTTACATTTACAAGCGGAACGGATTTTCCGTCAGATCTGTCTCCTTATCAGGTAATCATCCACTGCGGTGGATGCACGCTGACAGAAAAAGAAATGCAGTATCGATTAGATTGCGCCAGAGAACAGGGCATTCCAATTACGAATTATGGAATTGCCATTGCGTATATGCGAGGGATTTTGGAGAGAAGTATGGAGTTATTTTAAAAAACAGGGGCAATCTGCCCCTGAATAAACTTAAAGTCAGTTTTGTGTAAAATTCGATATTTGCTCATTTATAGTTCTTATTTAACTCATAAGCTTTGATCTACTTTGACTTCGATTTCATCCACATCTTCCACACGTATCATTTTTACAATTTCCTGATTCTTTTTATCTTTCAGAGAAATTTTCAGCCACTCTTCATCACAGTCCATCACATGACATTCAAACTCTGTTTTTCCAGCAAAATTGATTCCTTTTTCACTTGAAATTTTGCAATCTCTTCCCACTAATTCTTCAATCAGTTTTGACATGATACTTTCTCTGCACCTTTCTTTTTCTAACTTTTTTACTTTCCTTTCAAGCTTTTTCACTTTATCAGGATACGACATATAACACAGCATTATAATAAATGCCAACACACCCAAATATTCCATATTGCCACCTTACTTCGCCGCCGGCAAAAATGGTGCCAGAACCCCTGCCACATTGGAAATCGGCATCGTCTGCAGCCAGATATGTCCCGGTCCGCTGACGACCGTGTTGAACACGCCTTCTCCTCCGAACAGCATATTCTTCACACCCGGCACACTCTGAATCTCCATGCTGCAGGTCGCATCCATTGCAGCCAGATATCCGGTATCCACCACGATCTGCTGCCCCGGCTGCAGCTCATATTCTACCACATGACCGTCAAATTCCAGAAATGCCATACCGCGTCCGGAAAGCTTCTGCATGATAAATCCCTCTCCGCCGAAAATTCCTGAACCGATCCGCTTCTGGAAGAAGATCGACAAATCCACTCCGGATTCTGCTGCCAGAAAACCAGACTTCTGTACTACGATTTCTCTCCCGGGCGCAACCTCATGCGCAACGATCTTTCCCGGAAAACTGGATGCAAACGCGATCATTCCGTGACCGCCCTTTGCAGTATACGTGTTCTGGAAAATCGACTCTCCGGAAAACATCCTTCCGAATGCTTTGCCGATCCCACCGTTGGTACTCGTCTCCATCTTCATATTCGGGGACATCCAGCTCATGGCTCCCTTCTCTGTGATCATCGTTTCTCCTTCTTCTAAAGTACAGATCACTGCCGGTAATGTTTCTCCTACGATTTCATATCTCATACGCATTCTCCTTATAGAATTGTATTATATTGTTAGTACAATTATAAACATTTTTCTTTGCTCTGTCAATCTGTGATTTATAACATTCTCGCGACTGAAATGAAAAAAACAAGCAATCCCGCTGCAAATAAAAACAAAGATCCAAGAATCAGACCGATCACCAGCCCCGGTTTGCCTGACGGGAATAATTTCGTGCGATACCCCGGTGTTTTTGCATGAATCAGATAATTTCCGATATAGATCGCCCCGGGAGCCGTAGAAGCCATCATCAGGTACATCCCCACTGCCGGAAGCATATCCTGAGCACCCTGCGCAAGTGTCTGTGCCTCCATATACAGCTCCATCCTGGAATACACTCCCTGCATGGCATAAAGTAAAATGACAGGAAGTGCATTGTTAATAAAATGAAACAGCATGTTATAACACATATTTCCGGTTTCCCACAACAGATATCCCATCATCACCCCACCGATCGCCGTCGGAAAAAATCGAAAAACATCTCCGTGGAACATCCCGAAAATGCAGCCACTGATCAACAGTACTGCCCATTTTCCAAGCCTTCCTCTCAGACTGCTGACAAATGTTCCCCGAAACAGAGCCTCTTCACAGATTGCCGGTGAAATTGCTACTGTAACAAAGGACAGCAGAAACGGACCTGCGGCAATGGACGATGACAGCCCGTCATTAACCTCCAGAATCTGATCGGGGAAAAACAGACTCAAGATCAAAAGCAGTACCATTTCACACAAAAACGTCCCTACCCAAATCAGAATTGTGCCTGCAATCCCCGAAAAATGAGGTTTCTTAAGCGGAAACACCTCCCGCAGATCCCCGCGAAACAAAAGGACAGCCCCTACTGCCACCCCAAGCAGAAGAAGCTCTCCGAGCAAACTTCCATACATGCCAAACGGGGACAGCAATATCGGCGCTGCCACAAACAAAATAACCGCAGAGACCAGCAGGGTGAGTACACCCTGCCAGATCTTCAGCGGTTTTTTCCCTTTACATTCCTGTTTCATTTTCTCCATCCGGTACCTCCTGTCTCTTTGGAAACACAATTTCTGCTTTAAACAAATCTGCTTCCGTGGAGATCTGCAGAGTGCCGTGCTGTAATTCTACAAAGCTCTTTACAATCGCCAGACCAAGTCCGCTTCCCTCGGTATTTCTCGAAACATCCCCTCTTACAAAACGGTCTGTAATTTCATCTGTATTGAAATTCAGTTCCGCAGAAGACACATTCTTCATTGAGATCCGCACATCCTGTTCTGTCTCTTTCATATCAATATACACACGCGTATGCGGCATTGCATACTTCGTGATATTTATGATCATATTCTCGAAAATACGATATGTTTTCTGGCTGTCCAACCATAGTACGATCTTATGCTCCGGCAGATTCCACTTCATTTCCAGATTTGCATTTCTGATATTACTATCATACTCCAAACCTACCTGTTTTAGCAAATCTACAATGTCAACTTTCATATAATGAAGTGTTACCGTTCTGCTGGTTGCCTTACTGATCTCAAACAGATCCTCGATCAGCACTTTCAAGCGCAGAGACTTTCTCTCCAGAACTCCGATGTATTCTTTTCTCTTTTCTTCATCCGTCTCATTTTTTACCAGATCCACATACGTGATGATCGCTGTCAGTGGTGTCTTTAAATCATGGGAAACATTGGTGATCAGATCTGTCTTCATCCGTTCACTCTTGACTTCCTCACTGACTGCTTTTTTAAATCCCGTCTGAATGCGTTTCAGTTCATTCTGAACCGGTGCGAAAATTCCCACGTCTCCTGTAATCGGGAAATCCAGATTTCCTTCTGCCAGCTGATTGGTCGATTTCAAAATGCCCTGATACTGTTCCTGCACCTTGTTGAGGTACTTTCTCAGGAAAATAAACAATACGACGGAATAAATGATCAACACCCAGATTCCATACATCCAGAACATACTGATCACAAAGATCACCGCAAAGTTAAGCAAGACGATCCGTAAAATAGTTTTGTTGGTATTATCCCGGAAGTCGATATGCAGCAACGCTTCATATTGATGGCGGCAGAATGCTTTGAATGTTCTCCAGCATCCAAGAACAAGTTTTTTGATTTCCTCTGTCATGCTGTTCCCTCCATTCTTCAGCCACAATAAAAACTTCACACACAAGGACCTTTCTCTTAAGTACGATTTCTTCAGTACAAAAATCTCTCTGACGCATCCTGCCAGCCAGTACACCACTGTAAAATACACAAACCAGATCACTGCATTCGCTGCCAGAGAAATGGCATCATTCAGATTTTCTCCATAGCTTGCAGAAAAGATCTGAATAAACTTGTGACTGCATGTATTCCATATCATGATCGCCAGTGCACGGACACACGCCATCAGACAAAGTCCAATGATAAATGCAATTTCCAGCGGACATCTTCTGGGATCCACTATAGCGTCCTTTTCCAGCGCCCGCTTCTTATACTGAGGAATCAAAAACGCTGCTGCTGCACTGAATACTGTAAAAATCAGAACAGACCAGTTAAAGGACGGCTGCTGCATCAGTTCATCTACATACATATATGCATACATATCATTCGATGTCTCATACTGCTCCAGATAAGCCTCCAGATTCTGTTCTGTCATCGCATACATGATCTCTACCTCCGACGGAGTCGAAATATAAGACGCCGCCGCTGAATAAACGCTGTTGTCATATAGCCATTGCTCTGCCGTAAACTGGAGGTTTTTATCATATGCTGTTCCGCCCACCTGGATATCGAAAATATCTCCGTCAAAATCAAATGAAAAACGAACACACAGTGCATACGTGTCACTGTCAAACTCTTCCGGCAATTTCTTGGCAGATTCATCCGAGGTCAGCATTGCCGTTCCGGATTCATCAAAAATTCCGTATTTCATGTACTTTTTCATCAATCCGAAACGACTGTTTCCATACTCTTCTATCACCTCGGAAGACTCCGTCTCATTCGAGATTTCATTATATAACAGATAATTTCCGTCCAGAATCGGATCCAGCATATCCAGCATCTGCTCTTCTTTTCGCATCTCTTTTTGATCCTGATCCGTTATATAGGAAGAAAACGCCGGATAAAAAAGCAGCATTCCGACAGATGAGATCAACAGTACGATGACCGTCAGAAGATTTCCTCTTTTATTGTTGTTTTTCAATTTTGTATCCAACGCCCCACACCACCTTTAAGTATTTTGGATTTTTCGGATCCAGTTCAATTTTTTCCCGGATATTCCGCACATGCACCATGATCGTATCCGTATTGATCGCCTTTTCCTGCCAGACCCGCTCGTAAATTTCCTCTGCAGAAAATACCCTTCCCGGATTCTTTGCAAGAAGAAGCAGAATTTTATATTCAATCGGTGTCAGCTTCACCGGCTTTCCGTCAATCGACACTTCCACAGTGTCCTCATTGATCTCCAGACCGCCGATCACATGCACGTTTTCACGAACTTCCAGCTTTTCCATAAATCTTCTGTATCTGCGAAGCTGAGAATTGACTCTCGCCATCAGTTCCATCGGCGTAAACGGTTTTGTGACATAATCATCTGCACCGATGTTCAGTCCCATGATCTTATCTACCTCCTCGGATTTTGCCGATAACATAATCACCGGAAAATCATATTTTTCTCTCAGCTTCATCGTCATCCGGATTCCATCCATTCTCGGCATCATAATATCCACGATCGCCAGATGGATATCCTCTTTTTCCATGACTTCCAGTCCTTCAATACCATCTGCAGCCAGAAATACTTCGTAGCCCTGACTCTGCAGATAAGATCGGAAGAGC
>OIHN01000267.1_pt1 | contig 10209 bp, 10 predicted proteins | sample 1582571 | NCBI WGS metagenome assembly OIHN01 (sample SAMN02675046, study PRJEB24791) | human gut metagenome, SKBSTL021 | isolation source: stool | host: Homo sapiens | place: USA | reverse complement strand
CGTAACAGGCATACAGGCAATATCTGATATCATAGCACCTATTATAGGAGGTATACTATTTAAGTTTATTGGAGTTGATGTTCTCATTATTTTTAGTTGTACTGCATTCTTCTTATCTGCTGTAATGGAAACTTTTATTAAAATACCTTTTACAAGGCGCAAGCAAGATAAAAATATTGTAAACACTATTATCAAAGATATGAAAGTCGGTTTTAAATATGTTGTTAAAGAGCCATTTATATTAAAAGCAATGATTTTAGCAGGAGTATTAAACTTTATCCTATCTCCTTTTTTATCTGTTGGAGTCCCAATCATTTTGCGTGAAATAATGCAAAGTTCAGATACAATGTATGGTATTGGTTTGGGGCTTGTTAGTTTTTCCACAATTTTAGGGGCATTAACAATAGGTATATTTACGAAATTTTTTAGAATGAATACGTTGTATCGCTGGCTAATTGCTATTGCATTACTGTTCATTCCTATAGCGATAGCTGTTATGCCAGATATACTAAAACTTGGATATTACCCTGGATTTATTGTTTTCATGCTGGGAATGATACCAGCTTCTGCTATTTTGATGTTGCTTGATATTTTTGTTATCAGCAAAGTGCAAAAGAAAACTAATAATGAGAACCTAGGAAAAGTTATGGCTATCATTATGGCAGTATCTCAATGCGTTGCGCCACTTGGACAGGTTATTTATGGTGTTGTGTTTGAAACTTTCCGCACACGTATCTATCAACCTATATTGCTAATAAGTATAATATTATTTGTTGTTGCTGCCATTACACAACACAATTTAAAAAATGAAGATGATGTTTACATTAAAGAATTTGTCAAACTGGAAAACTAGAAATTATAACGGAGATCATTTATTTAAAATTCATTCAAGGAGGCTGAAATATGTTTTACAATGCAAGAAATTGCAATATCAAAATAGACGATACAGATATGGATTATATATCTTTTGGAAATGGAAACAAAAGTCTTGTTATTATTCCCGGATTGGGTGATGCATTAAAGACAGTGAAAGGTACAGCGGTTACCTTTGCACTAATGTACAAATTATTTGCTAAAGACTACAAAGTATATGTGTTTAGCCGTAAAAATAAACTTAAACAAGACTGCTCCACAAGAGATATGGCTACTGACTTGGCAAGTGTCATGAAACAACTGAATATAACAAAAGCTTTTGTTCTGGGAGTTTCTCAAGGCGGTATGATAGCACAATATCTTGCAATAGATTATCCTGAATTGGTAGAAAAACTTGTTCTTGCTGTAACTTTGTGTCAGCCAAATGAAACATCAAAAAGTGTAATTTCCAATTGGTTGCAACGGTGTACAAAGGGAACATAATAAAAAACTTAATAATGGACTGCCAATCTTACACAAAGTACCGCCCAAACGAGACTACGGGCGGTATTTTTGTATCTTGGCGGAGAAAGGAGGAACTTCCCACGGGGGCTTGACTGAAAAGTTGAGCCCCTTTTTTCATGCCAAAAAACAGGAGGTAAATGCTTATGGCAGATGATAAAACCACAAAAACGCCGGGACAGCCGGTAACGGATACCGGGCCGGACAAGGAAACGCCTCCCGCTCCCCCAAAAGAGCCGGAGAAGGTTTCCGTTTCCCCGGAGCCGGAAAAAAAGACGGAACCAGAGGTAAAGAACCCACAGGTTTCTGTCTATAACTTCGCTGAAATTATGAAGGAAAAGAAAGCCGAGGAACGGGCGGCAACTCCCGGCGGGGAAAAGCCTGACCCGGCAAAAGCGGAGAAACCAGAAAAGCAGCCGGAGGCTCCGAAGAAAGCGGAGGAAAAACCCAAAGAGCCGGAACAGCCGAAGCGCCGGGGCCGTCCTCCGAAGGAGGATAAGGACAAGACCGCCGCTCCGAAGCCCAAAGCCCCCGCACAGAAAAAGCCGGAAAAAGCCCCCAAAGAGAAACCGGAGAAAAAAGCGGCTCCTACGGTGCAGGCCGCTCCCGCTCCGAAAGAACCCGAGGGGCCGAAGGAGGCTCCCCGCCGTGGCGAGGAACAGATTGTATATATCAAGCTCAACGAGCTCCACGCCTTCAAAAACCATCCCTTTGAGGTCCGGGACGATGAAGAAATGCGGGCTATGGTGTCCAGCGTCAAGGACAAGGGCGTTACCCAGCCCGCTATCGTCCGTCCCCGTGAGGATGGCGGCTATGAGATCGTGTCCGGCCACCGCCGCCAGAAGGCCAGCGAGCTTGCCGGATATGCGGATATGCCCTGTATTGTCCGAAACCTGACGGACGATGAAGCCATCACGCAGATGGTGGAAGACAATCTGAACCAGCGCGAAGAAATCCTCCCCAGCGAGCGGGCCAAAGCTCTGAAAATGCAGCTTGAGGCCATCAAGCACCAGGGCTCCCGCACTTCGGGCCAGATTGACCCGAAGGACGCAGGCAAACGCTCCAACGAGATCGTGGCCGAGCGGAACAAGATGGCCGTCAAGCAGGTACAGCGGTATATCCGGCTGAATGAGCTGGTCCCCGACCTGATGAAGCTGATGGACGAGAAAAAGCTGGGCTTCACTACGGCGGTGGAGCTTTCCTACATCGGCAAGAAGAACCAGAATTATATCGCCGTCGCCATCGACAGCCAGCAGTCCTCGCCTTCGCAGGCGCAGGCAAAGCGTATGCGGGAGTTGGACGAAAAGAAGCTGCTCAATGGGGATGTGATCGACGGCATTATGATGGAGGACAAAAAGGAGGTAGACAAAGTGATTCTGACGGGTGCGGAACTGAGCAAATACTTCGGCAAGGAAACCACGCCGAGGGAAATGAAAGACCAGATCATCAAGCTGCTGGACGACTGGAAGGGCCAGCAGAAGGAACACGAAAAGCCGGAGAAGAAAACCGAGCCGGAAAAGTAAGCCGAAACTTCGGGTCAAGATGGCCCGAGGATTGCGGGGCGCTGCCCCGCGCCCCGAAGCTCTGGAGATATAAATTATTCCCCGTCGCCAGTTATTCCGTAGCATAGCCGGGAAAATCAGTCAAGGGCAACGCCGCCGCAGGCGGTGCCAGAGGCACCCTTGACGGATTTCTCCCAGTTATGCTTTTTCCCGGACAAGCGACGGGGATATAAATTCTCCAGAGCCGTCCCCCTTCCCGGGGGAAGGGGCGGAGGGGTTGGGCGAAACCTTGCTTTCCGCAAATCAGAAAGAAATGGAGGTTGAACCAATGAAACGACCTTTGGCCTATCTGACCGCCGCATGGAGCGGTGAGCCGGATATTGATATGGAGCTGGCGGCCCACTACTGCCGCCTTGCCTATGAGGCGGGCTTTTCCCCTATCTGCCCGCTTTTGTATCTTCCGCTGTTCTTGAATGACAGCGTTCCCGAGGAACATAAGGCCGGGATTGATATGCGCCGGGATATGCTGCGGCGCTCCCATACCCTGATCGTCTGCGGCGGTGCGGTGGACGAGGATGTGAAAAACGACATTGCGGTTGCCGGGCGGCTGGGTATCGCGGCTACTACGCTGGACGGGGTTCTTGCCGTGAAGGGACACGGCGGCCCGGGCCATGCCGGACATTAAGCTGGGGAGCCTTTTTGACGGGATAGGCGTTTTCCCTCTGGCGGCCTCCCGCTGCGGTATCCGTCCGGTGTGGGCCAGCGAGATTGAAAAAGCGCCGATCTCCATAACCAAAAGGCACTTTCCCGATATGGCGCACCTGGGGGACATTACGAAGGTGGACGGCGGGAAAATCCCGCCTGTCCATGTGATAACCTTTGGCTCTCCCTGTCAGAACCTTTCTCTGATCGGCAACCGCTCCGGCCTTGCCGGGGCAAAATCCAGCCTGTTTTATCAGGCGTTTCGTATCATACAGGAAATGAGGGATGCCACTGATAACCTATATCCAGCTATCGCTGTTTGGGAAAACGTCATGGGAGCGTTTTCTACAAATGACCGGATGGATTTTAGAGCCGTCCTATCCGCCTTCTCGGACACCGAAGTTCCAATGCCTCCTTCTGGAAGATGGGGAAACGCCGGAATGGTGCGAGGGGGAACGCCTGATGTGTGCTGGCGGCTCATGGACGCCCAGTATTGGGCAGGCTCCCGAAGGCTGGCGCGAAGGCAGCGAATTTTCATCGTGGCGGATTTTAGAGGCAGACGTGCCGCCGACATACTATTTAAGCCCCGTCCAATGCTCCCACTTCCTCCGCCTTGCCGAGAGGGCGGGCGGACCGCCGCCGAAGGAGATCGAACATCTTCTTTTGAAACAGGGCGGCAAATACCAGTCATCCACCCCTTTCAATGCTTCCGTATGCGGGGAGCGGCAAAAAGGCAGGAAGAAACCGCCTTCCGAAACAGCTTCGGATTACCAACTGACCCTTTTCCCACTCTTTTAGCCAGCGACGTGACGCCTTTCGCCTTTTGGTACGAGGGCGACCCGGACGGCGGCTGTATCCGCTTCTTGACGGAAACGGAAAGTGAGCGGCTGATGGGGCTGCCGGAGGGCTGGACAAAGTACGGGGCGGACGGCGAGGAAATCCGGCCTCTGCAACGCTACAAGGCGTTGGGAAATGCGATTGCTCTCCCTTGCGCCGATTACATCATGGCCGGGATTTATGAAGTGCTGGCAGACAGGGTCGGAAAGGAGGATTGAGCCCATGTTTGAAGCCTATATAACCAACACGGCCCTGTACCCCATGATGGGGATTGAGGTGGGAACAACGGTCCATTTCCCCACGACCACACAGGAGGTACAGGCCGCCCTTGCAAAAATCGGGATAGACGGAAAGCGGTACAGCGAAGTGTTTATTACCAGCTTTGACAGCGATGTGCTGGGACTGTACGACTATCTGGACGAGTACGAGAACATCGACGAGCTGAACGAGCTGGGCCATGCCCTGCTGGAAGTACGGGACAAGGGCGGATTGGAAACCTTTGAGGCCGCTCTTGTCTTGGGAAAACACACGGGCAGCGTGAAGGACCTAATCAACCTGACGCAGAACCTTGACCTCTACCGCTTTTACCCGGATATTTCCGATGATGAAGGGCTGGGCCATCTGTACGCCGACGAGCTGGGGACCATCGACATACCGGAGCACATTCAAGGCTACTTCGATTATGAGGCATACGGGCGGGATATGCGTATCAACGAGGGCGGCGTATTCGCTCCCGGCGGCTATGTGGCGGCGGACCCGGTTGGCTTCAAGGAGCATTACCACGGGACGCAGGACATACCGCCGGAACACCGGGTATTTGCCTATCCCGAAAAGGCCGAGCCCGTCCACTCCATTCTCGGCGCACTCAAACGGTTTCAAGAGGCCCCGCCCGTTCCGCAAAAGGACAAGGCGGGGCCTTCCCATGAGGAACGGTAAGACTTCGGGCCAACATGGCCCGAAGCATGAAGGAGGTGCATACCATCAACTATTACCCCATCAATGAAGGGGCCGCCCGCCGGGCAAAGGAAATGAACAGCTTTTCCGACTATACGGAAGGGAGCGCAACGGCGGAATACCGGGCAATGGTGGACAAGGCCGCAGCCATAGCCGAACAGCAAAAATCCCGGGTGGACCCCATGTACCATGAGAAGATCGACCATCTGTTAGACACCTACGCCCGCAAGCTGGCCGAAAACATGAACCAGGGCTTTGCCATTGACGCAAGAGTTCCCTCTGTGCTGATCGTTGGGCCTTCCAATTTCCCGGTGGGAAAGAAAGAAAAACAGAACCGGGCGCGGGACAGCAACATGGAGGAATGGCGGCATATTCAAGGGTTGCTGGATAAGATACGCAGCACCGGCATGGGCGGTATCAGCGCCGATGACCCGGCGGCCATTGAAAAGCTCCAGAAAAAGCTGGACGGGCTGGAACGCTCCCAGCTCATTATGAAGGAGGTCAACGCTTATTACCGCAAGCATGGCAAGCTGGATGGCTGTGCGCTGCTGTCGCCTGACCAGATCGAAAAGCTGAAAGCCAGCATGGCGTCAAGCTGGCGGAGCGACCCGAGGCCCTTTGAAAGCTACCAGCTTACCAACAACAACGCGGAGATCCGCCGGGTAAAGGCCCGTATCGAACAGCTTTCCAAACAGGCGCAGCGGGAGTTTTCCGGCTGGGAGTTTGACGGGGGCCGTGTGGAAATGAACCGGGAGGACAACCGCTTGCAGGTGTTCTTTGATGGAAAGCCTGACGCGGACACCCGGGCCGAGCTGAAAAGCAACGGCTTTCGCTGGGCTCCCAGCGTGGGCGCATGGCAGCGGCAGCTCACGGACAACGCCATCCGGGCGGCTGACCGTCTGGAATGTATCAAACCGCTGTCCGGCGAAAAGCCCTCCCAGCTTCAAAAGAAGCCCTCTATCTTGCAGACCATGCGGGAACAGGGCGAAAAAGTCCAGACGGAGCCGGAAAAGAAAGCTCCGTCCGGCAGGGATGCCGAGCGGTAAGCCTCGGGCCACATTGGCCCGAGGTTTTCTGTTGCCCCGGAGTGTACGGGGGCCTCCCGTCTACCGGGAGCCCTGACGGAAAGGAGGTTTTATGCAGGAAGAAGTAAACCAAAAAACAGTTGCCCTTTCGATCAAGACGGCAAAGCTGACGGGAAAAGTGCTGGCCGCCGCTCTTGGCAAGGTGGTTCGGGCGCTGCAAAAGCACCACCGGAAGGCGCTGACCCCGCAGGGCCGCCAGAGCGTGAAGAAGCTGATGAACCACTACGGCGGCAAAAACGCCATGCAGTATGTGGGTGCGCCGAAGGATTTTGACCGGATAGCGAAGGAGTTCCATGTGGACTACGCTTTCCATAAAGTGAGCCCCGGCCATTACCTGCTGTTCTTCAAAGCCAATCAGGCGGACGCCATCACGGCGGCCTTCCAGAAATACAGTACAAAGGTGCTGAACAAAGACCAGGACAAGACTTCTATCCTCGGCCAGCTCCGCAAGCTCACGGAGCAGATCAGGACGAAGCCGAAGGAGAAGCAGCGGACCAGAGAGGCGGTGAAGGACGGGCGTTGAGTGACAAGATCAGAAAATATTTGCTCCCCAACCTGCCGTACCTCTTTGTGTTCTGGTTTTTCTCCAAAATCGGGACGGCCTACCGTATCGCGCCCGGCGCAGACTTCGGGACAAAGCTCATGGGGATGCTCGACACCTTCCCCAAAGCCTTTGAAACTTACTGGCCGGGACTGGGCGGCATTGACCTGCTGGTGGGCCTCGCCGGTGCGGCTGGAGTGTATCTGCTGATACAGTCCAAAATCAAGCAGGCAAAGAAATTCCGGCGTGATGCGGAGTACGGCACCGCCCGCTGGGGGACAAAGGAGGATATAAAGCCGTTTGTAGACCCCAAATTTCAGAACAATGTCATTCTGACCGGGACGGAGTTTCTTACCATGAACACCCGCCCGAAGATACCCGCCAACGCCCGCAACTTAAACGCCTGCGTCATCGGCTCGTCCGGCTCGGGCAAGACAAGGTTTTGGCTGACCCCGCAGCTCCTTCAAGCCCATTCCTCGTATGTGGTGGTGGACCCGAAGGGCGGCACCCTCGACCAATGCGGGCGGTTCCTGCAACGGGAGAAATATAAGGTGCGGGTGTTCAATAGTATCGACTTCTCCAAATCCATGCACTACAATCCGCTGGCCTACATCAAAACGGAAAGCGACGTGCTGAAATTCGTCACCGCCCTGATCGCCAACACCAAAGGCGACGGCAAGGAGGGCGACGAGTTCTGGACCAAAGCCGAAACACTTTTGTACTGCGCCCTTGTGGCCTACATCGTATTTGAGGGGCCGGAGGAAGAACGCAATATGAATACGCTGGTGGAAATGATAAACAGCATGGAAGTCCGGGAGGATGACGAAACCTTCAAAAATGCGGTGGACTATATGTTTGACGGGCTGGAGCGCCGGAGTCCCCAGCACTTCGCCGTGAGGCAGTATAAGAAGTACAAGCTGGCAAGCGGCAAGACAGCTAAGAGCATACTGATTAGCTGCGGAGCCAGACTTGCCCCCTTTGACATTCCCCAGCTTCGGGAGATCATGTCCTATGACGAGCTGGAGCTTGACCGGCTGGGGGATGAAAAATCGGCGCTGTTTTTCCTTATCAGCGATACGGACACCACCTATAACTTTCTTGTGGCACTCGCTTTCTCGCAGATGTTCAACCTTCTGTGTGAACGGGCCGACAACACCTATGGCGGACGCCTGCCCCATCATGTACGGGTGCTGTGGGACGAGGCGGCCAACACGGGACAGGTGCCGGGGCTGGAAAAAATCGTTGCCGTTATCCGTTCCCGGGAGATCAGCCTGACGCTCTTTTATCAGGCCATGAGCCAATGCAAGGCGCTGTACAAGGACCATTCCGAAACTATCATGGGAAACATGGACAGTATCGTGTTCCTCGGAGGCCGGGAGGCTTCCACCCTAAAGGATATTTCGGAAAACTGGCTGGGCAAGGCCACCATCTCCATGCAGACCGAGGGCCGCAGCCGGGGCCAGTCCGAGAGTTACAGCCAGAATATGCAGCGGCTTGGCCGGGAGCTGATGACGACCAGCGAGATCACCACCATGCCGGGAGACAAGTGTATCTTGCAGCTTCGAGGGCTTCCGCCCTTCTTTTCTCCCAAATATGATTTGAAAAAGCACCCCAATTACAAGTACACAGCCGAGTTTGACAAAAAGAAAAACGCCTTCCACTTGGAAAGCCTGTTCCGCCACCGGCCATTGAGACTAAAGCCGGAGGACGAATACACGGTGTACGAGGTGGACGGCTCTGACACAGACGAAGAAGCTGACCTGTTGAATTTCGACGATCTGGACAGCGACGAGTTTGTGTAACTTCGGGCCATGATGGCCCGAAGCGCCGCCAATGTGGGCGGCTTTTTTTGTACCCAAAACCAACAAACAAAATGGAGGAACGTATATGGAATTTTTCAACTCTGCTATCGACATTCTCAAGATTCTGGTCATGGCTCTGGGCGCTGGTCTGGCGGTGTGGGGCGTCATCAACCTGCTGGAAGGTTACGGGTCCGACAACCCCGCGGCAAAGAGCCAGGGCATTAAGCAGCTCATGGCGGGCGGCGGTGTCGTCCTGATCGGTATGCAGCTTATCCCTCTGCTGTCCGGCCTGTTCAGCTAACCCTTACCCGTTGTCCCTTTTTCCAGAAAAGGAGCTGATGTATGGACTTTATCATCGACGCAATCGTTGAATGGCTCAAAGGTTTGCTTGTCGATGGTATCATGGGAAATCTGGATGGCCTTTTCAATAACGTCAATCAAAGCGTTGGCGAGATCGCCACACAGGTAGGCACGACCCCGGCGGACTGGAACGCCGGGGTCTTTTCCATGATACGGCAAATCTCTGAAACCGCCATCCTGCCAATCGCCGGGGTCATCCTCACTTTTGTAATGACCTATGAGCTGATACAAATGCTCATTGACCGCAACAACCTCCATGACGTTGACACATGGATGTTTTTCAAGTGGGTGTTCAAAACCTTTGTGGCGGTAATGATCCTGACGAATACCTTCAATATCGTGCTGGACGTCTTTGATGTGAGCCAGCACGTCATCCAGCAATCGGCGGGCATTATCCAGAACGGGACAGAGATCACAACGGATGTAATGGACAGTCTGCGGACCGAGCTGGAGGCAATGGAGTTAGGACCCCTGTTTGGTCTCTGGCTCCAGTCATTCCTGATCCAACTTACCATGATTGCCTTAAACATCGTGATCTTCGTTATCGTATATGGCCGTATGATTGAAATTTACTTACTCACAAGTTTGGCACCCATCCCGTTTGCCACCGTCCCCAACCGGGAAACCGGACACATGGGGCAGAACTATTTCCGCTCCCTCTTTGCGGTGGGCTTTCAAGGCTTGCTCATTTTGGTCTGTGTCGCCATCTATGCGGTGCTTATCCAGAGTATCGCCACCGACGGCGACCCCATCGGGGCGATCTGGGGCTGTGTGGGCTATACGGTGTTGCTGTGTTTTACCCTGTTCAAAACGGGCAGCCTTGCAAAATCCATCTTCGGCTGCCATTAAGAGACTTCGGGCCATGCTGACCCGAAGCGGAAAGGAGGCGGTATGCCCCGGCGTTACAAACAGGGCGCGGACGGACAGCCGCACCCGGCTTTCTACGGAAAGCTCCCCGAGGAATTTTCTAAAACAGACACCATGCGCTTCATGGTGGAAACCGATCTGAAACTGTTCGGGCGCGTATCGGCGGACACGCTGGCGGCACTCCG
>OIHN01000242.1_pt1 | contig 10866 bp, 9 predicted proteins | sample 1582571 | NCBI WGS metagenome assembly OIHN01 (sample SAMN02675046, study PRJEB24791) | human gut metagenome, SKBSTL021 | isolation source: stool | host: Homo sapiens | place: USA | reverse complement strand
GATATGTTTCGGGTGTTGAAGGATATCAATCACAACCTCAACCGCTCCCTGCAAAACGATCCGGCAGCGCATTCCAAGCTGGAAATTCTGTTGCTGTATCCGCATATCCGTGCACTGGCCTTTCATCGGGTTTCTCATTTCCTGTACAAGCATCATCTGTTTTTTCTGGCAAGGCTGAATTCCAACATCGCCAGGCATTGGACAGGGATAGAAATTCATCCGGGGGCAACGATTGGCAGAGGTCTGCTGATTGATCATGGAATGGGTGTTGTCATCGGAGAGACTGCCGTCATCGGAGATGACTGTCAGCTGTATCACGGTGTAACGCTGGGGGGGACGGGGAAACAGCATGCCAAACGGCACCCTACGCTGGGAGATCGGGTGATGATTGGAGCGGGGGCAAAATGTCTTGGCAACATCACGATTCATGATGATGCCAAGGTCGGAGCCAACGCGGTTGTGATCAGTGATGTTCCGGCAGGCTCCACCTTCATCGGGCTGGCTGCCAAAGATAAACGGGAAAAGCACTGTATTTTTTATTAAACGTAAGAAGGCTGCGGAAGCTGCAGGACGATTCCGCGTCTTTTTTTACAGCCTGTCCATACCGGTATCCTTCTCAATCATTTATGCTGTCAGTATGAAAGGGTAAGTATTATCATTCACTAATCTTATGGTAGAAATTGGTTTAATTAAGGGTAAAAACAGTAACATATGGCAGGAACCTCATGAAGAACGCAGTACCTTTTTGGTATTCCTGAGGATTCATTATGCCTCGGTGAATCGCAACGGGCGGATGGTAAGAATTGCATTATTTTACATGGGACTCTTGCGCAATGGGGGAGTATGCTATAAAATATCTCTGTGCACTGTACATAAACGTATACGTTTGTGTACAGCTCTTTTTTTGTGCAATCAAGCGTAAAATACCTGTTTTTTACATGCTTTTTCAGGAATATAGCGGTATTTCAAATCGTATACCATATGAAATATCCGTGCAGGAAAGAAGGGATGAGGAAATGAAGCTGGTTTTCGCAGTGCTGCTTTGTCTTGTCGCGGTCTTTCTGCAGCCGCTGAAAGGCATGTAGGATAAAGAAAGCATGCGCCATCTGTATGCTTTCTTCAGCTCCTTCAGTTTGAAAATCAAAATATGTTGACGCCTATCTTTAGGTATGGTATATTATATCTGTAATAGATATATCTAAAATGGATATATCTATTATGGAGGTTGAGAATATGTCAAAAAGCAATACGATGGAGAGTGCGCAGCTGACAGATGCCATGTATTACATTTTGCTGTCGCTGATGATCGAGCGCCATGGCTATGCGATTATGAAATATATCGAAGAGCTCAGCAATCAAAGCATCACCATGGGTCCGGGAACACTGTATACTCTGCTGAAGAAGCTGTGCAGGGCGGAATGGATTCTGCAGACCTCTGTTACTGCGGATCGGACGAAGAAATATCAGATTACCGATACCGGCAGACAGGTGCTGCTGCATGAGGTTGCCCGACGAAAACGCATGGTGGAGGACGGATTGCGAATATTGGAGGAAAACGGATATGAAGGATAGAAAACGCGTGATGTGCGGTGGTCTTGCCTTTTCCGATTGTGAGGATATGGAAATGCTGCATCAGTATGCAAAGGAAGGCTGGGTGTTTGAGGAATTTCGCGGTATGTGCTACATCCTGCAAAAGCAGGAGCCGGTCAACCGCATCTTCAGCTACGATATGCAGAAGCTGAAGGAGGATGAAAAGGAAGCCTACTTTCAGCTGTTTGAAAACAGCGGCTGGCATATCATAAATCCCGAGGGAAAAGATGTTTACTTTTTCTGGGCTGAGGAGGGATGTGTTCCTCTGCACAGTGAGGTGGAAACCAGAATGGAGGGATATCGTTCGACTCTGCATATATTCGCCGGTGCCCTGGTAATCGGCTGTCTCTGTCTGCTGTCCCTGCTGTGGATCGAAAGCTCTGTGGTGTCGATGATCCTTTTGATGACAGGCTCGATTCTGGGGGCTGTCGGCCTGTTGATGGTGGTCGGTATTATGCTGCGTATGAAGAGAAGACGTCTTCGTATCGTGAATCTTACCTTTCGCAAAGGGGCAGTAATGTTTGTGTCCGGAGCCGGTATGCTGTTTGCAAGTGGCTTTGACTGGGCTGCGGACATTCATAGTCTGCTGCTGATACTCGGGACAGTCTGTACGATAGAAGGCTTTCTGTGGATGTGCTTTCAATATCGTCAGTTTCGGGATAAAAAAGAAATTCAAATAAAAAAGAAAGACGAGGGTGTATTATGATCGAAGTAAAGAATCTGACAAAGCTGTATGGGAAATTCAAGGCTGTGGATGATGTTTCCCTATGTGCAGCGGATGGCGAGGTGACCATTCTGCTGGGACCAAACGGGGCCGGCAAATCGACAACTATCAAGAGCATAACCAATCTGCTGCAGTATAAGGGAGATATTAAAATCAACGGTGTTGCCAACAGCTCACTGGATGCGAAAAAGGGCTTTGGCTATATTCCCGAGGCACCGGTGCTCTATGATCTTCTGACCATAGATGAGCATGTGGAATTTATCGGAAAGGCATACCGCTGTGAGAATTACCGTGCGCTTGCAGATGAATATATCGCCCTGTTCAAGCTGGAGGACAAACGCAAAAAAGCGGTTCGTGAGCTGTCCAAAGGGATGAAGCAGAAGGTCAGCATGCTGCTGGCACTGATCATTTCCCCAAAGACGCTGCTGGTGGATGAGCCGATGGTGGGATTGGACCCGGCAAGTATTGAAGAAACGCTGCAGCTATTTGTACGTCTGAAGCAGCAGGGGGTTGCCATTCTGATTTCCACGCATATCATTGATGTGATCGAAGCGATATGGGACAGCGCCTATATTATGGATCACGGAAGAATTGTTGCGCATGTGCGAAAGGAAGAGCTGAAGGATAAAAGTATCAAGGAAATCTTCTTTGCATCTGTGGAAGGTGATGAACATGAGCATACTGTATAAGCTGTATCTGACACGCATGAAGGCGAATATCCGCCATGTATTTTCCCGTAAGGGAAGCGCGATTTTTGCCATACTCATGATGTTACTGTACGGCGGACTGATTGTCATGAGTCTTTCCAAGCCGGAAATCGCATTGTCAATGCAGAATATCACGGATGCCAATATGGCGATCATGATCGGTGTCGGATTTACGGCGCTGATGGTCGGCGTCATGCTGCTGCAGAAAAGAAAGGCGCTGTTTATGGAGGCGGATGCCTTCTATCTGTTCAGCGGACCCTTTACCCGTGTACAGACCATGCGCTTTCTCATGCTGCAGAATATCGCTTCCGCCTTTCTGTGCGGGGCAGTTTCCCTGCTTATGGTCATTCTGCTGGGAAGCACGATTGAATTGTCATTTCCGTTTTTGCTGATTGCATTCCTCTGCTTTTCTTTTGTGTATTTTGTCTTTCTGGTTGTGTATTATTATGTGTATCTGCTCTCGATTCAAAAGGACAGCTACCGCCATATCCCTGCGATTGCCGCTTTGCTGTATGTCCTGATGGTTGCGGCGGTGTATGGCATGGTCGTCCTGCAGAACGATTTTGCGCTGACAGGAAGTGGAACACTTTTTCTGAATACGGAGCTGTTTTACTGGGTGCCGCTGTTTGGATGGATCAAAATGATACTGGTTTCCTATATCGCTTCCTCGTGGGGACTTATGCTGCTTGGAATCGGCTTACTTCTGATTTCCTGTATGGCAGCCTATCTTCTGCTATGTGGCTATAAGGGGGACTTTGTGGAGCGTGCCATGCAGGATGCACAGGAGTTTACTGCGCTGTATAAGGATGTGCGTGCCGGCAAACGCGATGGAATGAGTGATCGTAAGATTCATGAGGTTAAGGCGAGCTTTCGCAGCGGCGCGATGGCTATCTTTTCCAAGAATGTTCTGCTGCTGCGCAAATCCAATGATTATATCCGCTGGACGGATGTTATGACAATTGGTATTTATCTGGTTATCACGCTCATCATGGATATGGGCTTTGGCTTTTTCATGTATATGATGATGTTCTGGCTCTTCACCATTGTTCAGAATTCCGATTTCATGAAGGATATGAACAACTATCAGATTTATCTGATTCCCGATCACCCGCTGAAAAAGCTGCTCTGCGTGCTGCTGCCGACCTTTTTGAAGATGCTGCTGCCGATGAGTGCTGCAATTCTTGTGGCGGCTTTGCTGTATCAGATAGATATTGCCAGTGTCCTGCAGTATTTCATCATGCTGCTGGGCTATGCAACGCTGTTTCTGTCAGCGAGCGTGCTGTCTGTACGTATTTTAAAGAGTCGCAACAACGCAATTATGGAGAATATGCTGCGTATGCTGATCATGGTTGCAGCAGCTGCTCCCGGTATCGGGCTGACCATTTTCTTCCTGAGCAGGGGGGAGTTTACACTGGAGCTTCTACAGCAGCTTACGATGATTTCGCTGGCGATGAATTTTGTTATATCGGTTATCATTGTGCTGGTCTGTGCACCGATGATGAACGGCAGAGAAATCAAAAGCGAGTAAATTTATACAAAACTTATGGAAAGGAAAGGGAAATTTCTTTTCCTTTTCATTTGTTTATGATATAGTATGTTACAGTATTTAAAAGAGGTAATTGTATGTGGAAATATCAATGTAAGAAACATCTTGTGGTTTTACTGGTCAGCTTTGCGGCCGGTGCAGTCCTGTTTGGATTTATGGGCTATCAAAGAGAGTATATCGTTTCTTTGATGCAGCAAAGCATCCCTGCAGAAATGGCAGGGGAGCTTGTAAAAGCGGATTATATGTATTATCTGATCGGCGGTCTGACCATATCCGGTCTTGCCAACGGCGTCATGCTGCTGAGCTATGCCATGCAGCGCTTTAATGTTCCCTTTATCCTCATCATGGTGCTGTTTTTTATGGGCGGCTTCACCATCGTTGAGCTGATTGGTACCGTAACTGTGCTTCCGGCACTTGTTGTCTGCCTGTATGGCATGCTGAGCATTCCCAACAGAGGCAGGCGCAGGGAATTCGCAAAGGAAAATGTGACCAGTGTTGCGGAGGTGGAACGTGTTTACCGCCTGCATCATGCATATCTGAGTGAGTATGAAGCACTTGGCAAAAAGGCTTGGAGCTTTAATCTGAAAATGAACCTTCTGTATTTTACAGGGTTGATTGCGGTTCTGCTTGTGATTCTGTATGTTGAGAATTTCATAGCGGTCTTTGCGGCAATGATGATGTATTCCATTCTGTTTTTCCAGCTCACCAAACGGAAGAACATGTCCATGCAGCCGATTATTTCCCTGCTGTATGATCAATGCAATCCCGAGGCCTGTGCAACGGCGATTTTTGCCTATGCCAAAAAAGGAAAGCGGAAAAAGAACTTTCCGATGCCCCAGCATCTTGCACAGTGCATGGTATATCTGAATGATCCGCATCTGGCAATCGATGTGCTGGCAACCAGTGCGCAGGGTAGAGGAAACTTCATCTTCGCCTATCACTCGCTGATGGCATATGCGTATTACCAGCTGGGTGATCGCAGTATGGTGAAATATCATTACGATGAGTGTGAGAAGGCCGGTGCCAGAGTAAACAACGGGCCGATGCAAATGATTAAAACACAGTGTCTGGAGGGAATCCAGAACAAGCTGGATCTGATGGATCAAAACTTCTCCAGCTCCCGCAGCTTTTTTGAAAAAGCGATGCCGACAGCAGGATTTGAATTTCAGCGTGTGGATTTCAAATACTACCTGGGACTGATTGCTTTTGTTGAGAAGGACTTGGAGGAAGCGAAAAGCTGCTTCCGCTATGTATGTGCACACGGTAATAAAATTTATTACGTGGAAAAGGCACAGAGCTTTCTGAAAACGATTGAACAGGCAGAGGCTGCCGTACAGGAATAATATGCAGATGAAAGAGGACGCTTTAGAATCCTCTTTTTTTATTTTCAGGTGAAAGCGGAAACATTGTGAACTTTGTGTGAAGTAAAGTATCTTTGTTGACATCACTGTATTTTTGAATATAATAGTTAAGGTAGTTAATTATTAAGTTACTTAACTAATTGGAGAGGTGATACAATGGATGAGATGGATATTGTCCGGAAGGTTACACATTTATTTTACATGTTTCGCAGAGACAACCTGCTGAAAAAAGATGATCATCCGAAAATGAAGCATCGCGATATCATGGTCCTGGATGCCATTATGAAGCTCAATGACGGCAATCTGGTAAAGATGAGCGAGCTGAGTGATTATTTTCAGGTCACGCCCGCTGCGATTTCCCAGATTATAAAGCAGTTTGAGAAAAAGGGGTGGGTGGACCGGATTCTTTTGGATACAGATCGCAGAAGCGTCTATATTCAGGTAAGCGAGGATGCCCGTCGGATGATGAAAAACTGTGAAGCCTTTATGACAGAGCGTCTTGTTGAATTCATTGAGGAACTCGGTGAGGAGGATGCCAATGCGTTTGTCCGCATACTGGAAAAGGCACTGGCATATTCTCAGAAACGCAAAGAAAAGCTTGAGGAAGGAGAACAGAAATGACGAAATTAGGTAAATATCTGAAGCCGTTTGCCCTATCGATTCTGGCGATTGTGGCATTGCTGTTCACGCAGGCAATGTGTGAGCTGGCGATGCCGGATTATATGTCCAGTATAGTCGATGTCGGTATCGTATCCGGTGGTGTGGAAGACGGTGTTCCGAGTGTAATTCGTGAAAGTGAAGTAAAAAAGCTTGTTCTGTTCATGGATAAAAAGGAACAGAAGGTCTTTACAGACAATTACACAAGGCTCATAAGTGAAGAAGCAACTGACGATCAGCTGGATGCCTATCCGATACTGAAAAAGGAAAATGTATATGAGCTGAAGGATGTGGACAGTGCGACAAGAGATACCATAAAGGAATCTCTGCGCAAGGCGGAAACGACTGTCATGGGGCTGGAGCAGAGTGCTGCCGAGGCCAAAAGCGGAAAATCCTCATCCAGCAGGGAATTGTCGGATGAACAGAAAAAGATGATGAAGCTGCTATCCAGTCTGCCGAAGGGAATGGACATCTTCACCGTTTTGGAAACCATGCCATCAAAGCAGCTGATGGATATGAAACAGGAAATGAATAAGGTGACCGATGCCATGGGGGCGGAAACCGCAGATACTGCCAATGCAGCCTATGTGCGAAATGAATACAAGGCCATCGGTGTTGATGTGGATGCCATACAGTATACCTATCTGTTCCAGCACGGGTTTATGATGCTGGCGGTAGCGCTTGGCTCTGCGGCTGCGGCAGTTGCTGTCGGCTTTCTGGCAGCGCGTATCGCGGCAGGTGTATCCAGAAACCTGCGCAAGGATGTTTTCAATAAGGTTGAACACTTCTCCAGTGCTGAATTTAATAAATTCTCCACGAATACGCTGATTACACGTACCACCAATGATATCCAGCAGATTCAGATGGCGCTGGTAATGATTCTGCGTATTGTCATCTATGCTCCGATCATAGGAATCGGTGCTGTGATCAAGGTTGTAAATACCAATGTATCCATGACATGGATCATCGCACTTGTCGTTGTGCTCATTCTGAGTATCATGATGGTGGCATTCGCCTTTGTTATGCCGAAGTTCAAGATGCTGCAGAAGCTGATGGACAAGCTGAATTCCGTCGTTCGTGAAATTCTGGATGGAATGCCGGTCATCCGTGCCTTCAATAATCAGAAATGTGAGAGTGAGAAATTTGCGAAAGCAAACGGTGATATTCTGAAAACCAATTTGTTCACCACACGTGCCATGGCATGCCTGATGCCGCTGGTCATGCTGATTATGAACTGCGCCTCGATACTGATCGTATGGATCGGCTCCCATCAGATTGATTCCGGAGCATTGCAGGTTGGTGATATGATGGCGTTTATCCAGTATGCAATTCAGATTATCATGGCATTCATGATGATTACGATGATATCCATTATGCTGCCAAGAGCGAGTGCGGCTGCACAGCGTGCCATGGAGGTACTGCATACCGAGCCGAGCATCTGCGATCCGTTAACAGCAGAGCACTTTGATGAAGCAAAACGCGGCTGTATTGAATTCCATCATGTCAGCTTCCGCTATCCGGGCGCCGAGGAGGATGTTCTTCACGATATCAGCTTTACGGCACAGCCGGGTGAGACAACCGCCTTTATCGGAAGTACCGGTAGCGGTAAATCAACCATCATCAATCTGGTTCCGCGCTTCTTTGATGTAACAGAGGGAAGTATTCTGGTGGACGGTGTGGATGTCCGCAGGGTATCTCAGCATGATCTGCGTGAAAAAATCGGATATGTACCGCAGAAGGGTTCTCTGTTTACCGGTACGATTGCCAGCAATCTGCAATATGCGAAAGAGGATGCGACAACGGCCGATATGGAAGAGGCCGCATCCATTGCACAGGCACTGGACTTCATTGATGAGAAACAGGAGCGCTTTGATGCACCGATTGCACAGGGTGGTACGAATGTTTCCGGTGGACAGCGTCAGCGCTTGTCCATCGCAAGGGCGCTTGTCAAAAAACCGGAAATTTATATCTTTGATGATACCTTCTCCGCACTGGATTTCAAAACAGATGCCCGCCTGCGAAAGGCACTGAACGAATTGTGTCAGGAAACCAGAAGTACGGTTCTGCTGGTGGCGCAGCGTATTTCCAGTATCATGCATGCCCAGCGCATCGTTGTGCTGGATAAGGGACAGGTAGCCGGCATCGGCACCCATGAGGAGCTGATGAAGTCATGCGATGTCTATAAAGAGATTGCATATAGTCAATTATCAAAGGAGGAACTGGAAAATGAGTAAAGAAAACCGTTCTTCACATGCAGCGAAGCGAGGACCGATGGGGCACAGAGGCCCGGGCGCTCCTACAGAAAAAGCTAAAAATTTCAAGGGCACCATGAAGCAGCTGATTGCCTACATGCGCCCCTATTATCTGAATATTATCGTATCCATGCTCTTTGCCGTACTGTCTGTGGTCTTTATGGTCGTTGGACCAAAGATTCTGGGAAGGGCGACAACCGAGCTGGTCAGCGGATTCACCGCTAAAATATATGGGACAGGATCCATCAATTTCGACCGTATCGCAGAAATTCTGTTATTTCTGATTGCTATCTATCTGATTTCCACCCTATGCAATTTCATTCAGAACTGGATGATGGCAGGTGTGGCACAGAAGGTATCCTTCAATCTGCGCAAGACGATGGCGGCGAAAATCGACATTCTGCCATTCTCCTATTTTGATAAGCAGTCTCATGGTGAGGTGCTGTCACGCTTTTCCAATGATATTGATACGGTACAGCAGACCCTGAGCCAGTCTCTGGCACAGATGATAACCTCTATTGTGCAGATTATCGGATTCCTTGTCATGATGCTGTCCATCAGCTGGCAGATGACTCTGATGGCACTGGTTGTCATTCCGCTGTCCCTGTTCCTGGTTACGACCGTTGTCAAGCATTCCCAGAAATACTTTGCAAAGCAGCAGCGTTCCTTGGGAAATGTGAATGGACACATTGAGGAGATGTACAGCGGTCATATTGTTATGAAGGCCTTCAACGGTGAGGAAAAGAGTATTGCTCAGTTTGCCGAATACAATGATGAGCTTTATGATTCCGCATGGAAATCACAATTTCTTAGTGGATTGATGCAGCCGATTGCCATGTTTGTCGGAAATATCGGCTATGTCGGAGTATGTATTCTGGGAGGCTGGCTGGCGATGAACGGGGTCATTGAGATTGGTGATATCCAGTCCTTCATCATCTATGTCCGAAACTTCAACAACCCGATATCTCAGGTTGCGCAGACGATGAATGTCCTGCAGTCCACAGCCGCAGCTGCAGAACGTGTGTTTGAATTTCTGTCAGAAGAGGAAGAGGTCAAAGAAACGACACAGCCTGTCGAGGTCTTTGATGCAAACGGAAAAACGAGCATCAAGGGACAGGTTACCTTTGAAAACGTACACTTCGGCTATACACCGGACAAAATCGTCATCAATGATTTCTCCATGTATATCAAGCCCGGAAAGAAAATCGCCATCGTCGGACCAACCGGTGCCGGAAAGACGACGATTGTTAAGCTGCTCATGAGATTTTATGAGCTGAACAGCGGCAGCATCTATATTGACGGTATTAAGACGACGGATATGCGCAGAAGCGATTTACGCTCACTGTTCGGTATGGTGCTGCAGGATGCGTGGCTGTTCAACGGAACTGTCATGGAGAATCTGCGCTATGGCCGCCTGAATGCTACCGATGAGGAAGTCATGGCTGCGGCAGATGCTGCCTATGTCGATCATTTCATTCGTACGCTGGATCATGGCTATGATACGATGATTAATGAGGAATCCAATAATATCTCGCAGGGACAGAAACAGCTGCTGACCATTGCGCGTGCCTTCCTTGCAGATCCCAAGGTGCTCATTCTGGATGAGGCAACCTCCTCTGTCGATACCCGTACGGAGGTACTGATTCAAAAGGGCATGGAGAAGCTGATGGAGAACCGTACAAGCTTTGTAATTGCACACCGTTTGTCTACGATTCGGGATGCGGATCTGATTCTTGTTATGAAGGATGGCGATATTGTGGAAGCCGGAAATCATGAGGATCTGATGAAAGCGGATGGCTTCTATACCAAGCTGTACAACTCCCAGTTTGAGGAAGTATAAACAGACGTTTCGATCTGTGAGCAGAAAATATAAAGAAGACGATTTGTCACGAGATTCTGACAAATCGTCTTTTGCAGTTGCATGCTTGATACCATAAGGAATAGTGTTTGCTTTGTGTGAATTTCACATGGCTCCATGTACATGAGGAAGGATCTCGCGGTTCAGGCTTTTTTTGCACAATGGTGCTTG
>OIHN01000237.1_pt1 | contig 10967 bp, 10 predicted proteins | sample 1582571 | NCBI WGS metagenome assembly OIHN01 (sample SAMN02675046, study PRJEB24791) | human gut metagenome, SKBSTL021 | isolation source: stool | host: Homo sapiens | place: USA | reverse complement strand
TGTCAGGACTATGGAAATCCGTCTTCCATGCACCGTAAAGGTGTGGATGCGGAGCATTATATCAAGGATGCAAAAGAAATTCTGGCAAAAATTCTGAAGGTCAATGCAAAAGAAATTTATTTTACGTCCGGCGGTACAGAAAGTGACAATCTGGCGATCATTGGAACAGCAAAAGCAAACAAAAGAAGAGGAAATCATCTGATCACATCATCTATTGAGCATCCGGCGATTTTGAATACGATGCGTTATCTGGAAGAGGAAGAAGGCTTTCGTGTGACCTATCTTCCGGTGGACAGCATGGGACGCATCAAGCTGGAAGCTCTGAAAGAGGCGTTGTGTGACGAGACAATTCTGGTTTCCGTCATGTATGTGAATAACGAAGTAGGAGCAGTGCAGCCGATCGATGAAGCTGTCCGGATCGTGAAGGAATATAATCCGGATATTCTGTTCCATTCGGATGCCGTACAGGGATTCGGAAAGTATAAGATTTATCCGAAGCGTCAGAAGATCGATCTGCTGACAGGAAGCGGACATAAGATCCACGGACCGAAAGGAACTGGATTTTTATATGTCAGTGAGAAAGTTAAGATCAAACCAATCGTGTTTGGCGGAGAACAGCAGAAAAATGTCCGTTCCGGTACAGAGAACGTTCCGGGGATTGCAGGACTCGGGTTAGCGGCAAAGATGATCTACCATGATCTGGATATGAAGACTGCACTGATGCGGGAACTCAAAGAGTATTTTATTGAAGGAATCGCGAAGATTGAAAATACAACCGTTCACGGGATGACCGATGAAAACAGTGCACCGCATATCATCAGTGTGGGATTTGCAGGGATTCGAAGTGAAGTGCTTCTGCATACGCTGGAAGAGAAAGGAATTTACGTATCCTCAGGTTCTGCATGTGCGTCCAACCATCCGGCAATCAGCGGGGTGTTAAAGGGCATCGGAGCCGGAAAAGAGTATCTGGATGCGACGATCCGTTTCAGCATGTCTGAATTTACAACCAGAGAAGAAATTGACTATACATTGGAAACGCTATATAATTGTGTACCGATGCTGAGAAGATATACAAGACATTGATGCTTGATAAAGAGTCCAAAAGAAAAGGATAAATAAAGGAGAATATCATGAGATTTCATTCATTTTTGATTAAATACGGAGAAATCGGGATCAAAGGAAAGAACCGGTATCTGTTTGAAGACGCTCTGGTGCGTCAGATCCGTTTTGCATTGAAGGATGTGGACGGAGAATTTAATGTACACAAAGCACAGGGGAGAGTGTATGTGGACTGTGAAGGCGAATACGATTACGAAGAGACTGTGGAAAGTTTGAAACGAGTGTTTGGTATCGTAGGAATCTGCCCGGTTGTGCGTCTGCAGGACAATGGATTTGAACAGCTGAAAAAAGATGTGGAAAAATATATCGGAGAAGTGTACCCTGAGAAAAACCAGACATTTAAGATTGAAGCAAGAAGAAGCAGAAAGTCTTATCCGTTGAATTCTATGGAATTGAACTGTGAGTTGGGCGGTGTGATCCTGGATGCGTACCCGGAGATGAAAGTAGACGTACACAATCCGCAGATTCGTCTGAATGTGGAAGTACGGGAAGAGATTTATCTGTACTCAGAGATTATTCCGGGGCCGGGCGGAATGCCGGTAGGAACTAACGGAAGTGCCATGCTCCTGCTCTCCGGTGGTATCGACAGCCCGGTTGCCGGATATATGATCGCAAAACGCGGTGTCGCTCTGGAAGCAACGTATTTCCATGCACCACCGTATACGAGTGAACGTGCAAAAGAAAAAGTGGTGGATCTGGCAAGACTGGTTTCCAGGTATTCCGGCCCGATCAAGCTCAACGTAGTCAACTTTACAGACATTCAGCTGTATATCTATGAGAAGTGTCCGCATGAAGAACTGACGATTATTATGCGAAGATACATGATGAAGATCGCGGAGCATTTTGCAAAACAGGATGGCTGCCTGGGACTGATCACCGGAGAAAGTATCGGACAGGTTGCGAGCCAGACGATGCAGAGCCTTATGGCAACCAATGCAGCATGTACGCTTCCGGTCTACCGTCCGCTGATTGGATTTGATAAAAAAGAAATCGTGGATATTTCTGAAAAGATTGATACGTACGAGACATCGATCCAGCCGTATGAAGACTGCTGTACGATTTTTGTTGCCAAGCATCCGGTGACAAAACCGAATCTGGAGCGTATTGAGAAATCCGAGAGAAATCTGGATGAGAAGATTGATGAGCTGATGCAGACAGCAATCGATACGGTTGAAACGATCATGGTAAAATAGGACAATAAAAAGGCTGCCTCATAAAGAGACAGCCTAAAAATAAATGATTCCATTATTTGATGATGTAAGAATCCAGTGCAGCTAAGATGTCATCCAGATTAGAATCAGCGTGGATATTCAGATCGATCGGTTTAGAAAGATCCAAACTGAAAATTCCCATAATTGATTTGGCATCTATCACATATCTTCCGGACACTAAATCAAAATCGTTGTCATATTTTGTGATTTCGTTTACAAATGATTTTACTTTGTCGATTGAGTTTAAAGAAATCTGTACTGTTTTCATTATAAAAGTCCCTCCTTGATATACAATGCTTCGAGTATCTGTACTCTAGGTATATTCTACGAGAAGTAACTGCAAAAGTCAAGGAACAAACAGGAAAAACAAGGAAAACCAGGAGAATATTTTTATGAAAAAAGTCGCGTTACACAATCTGGGATGTAAGGTAAATGCATATGAGACAGAAGCCATGCAGGAAATGCTGGAACATGCCGGATATGAGATCGTTCCGTTTCAGGAAGGAGCGGACATTTATGTGATCAATACATGCACAGTGACCAATATTGCGGACCGCAAATCAAGACAGATGCTGCATCGGGCAAGAAAGATGAATCCGGATGCTGTTGTGGTCGCAGCCGGCTGTTATGTGCAGGCACAGGCTGAAAAGCAGGTGATCGATCCATGTATTGATATTGTACTCGGAAACAATAAAAAGCAGGATCTTCTGACAGCGCTGCAGGCATATGAAGAAGCACACGGTGATTTGCGGGAAGTGATCGATATCAATCATACAAAAGAATATGAGAATCTGCATCTGACAAAACAGGGGGAGCATACGAGAGCATATATCAAGGTGCAGGATGGCTGCAACCAGTTTTGTTCTTACTGTATTATCCCGTATGCGAGAGGAAGAGTCAGAAGCAGGGCAAAAGAAGATGTAGTAGCAGAAGTGACAGATCTGGCGAAAAACGGATACCAGGAAGTCGTGCTGACGGGAATTCATCTGAGCTCCTATGGCATTGATTTTGAAAATGAAGACAATCTGCTCAGTCTGATTCGTGCAGTGCATAAGATTGAAGGAATCAAAAGGATTCGTCTGGGATCTCTGGAACCAAGGATCATCACAGAAGAGTTTGTACAGGCGATTGCAGCGCTTCCGAAGATGTGCCCGCACTTCCATCTGTCATTGCAGAGTGGCTGCAATGAAACCTTAAAGAGGATGAACCGCAGATATACAAGTGAAGAGTTTTATGAAAAGTGTGAAATATTGAGAAAGTATTTTGAAAAACCGGCGCTGACAACAGATGTGATCGTGGGATTTCCGCAGGAAACAGAGGAAGAATTTGAAACAACGTATGAATTTCTGAAAAAGATCTGCTTCTATGAGACTCATATTTTCAAATATTCCAAACGAGAAGGCACGAAAGCGGCAGTGATGCAGGGACAGATCCCGGAGCAGATCAAGGCAAAAAGAAGCGCCAGACTGATCGAACTGGGGGAGAAAAACCGCAGAGCATATGAAGAATCGTTCCTTGGAAAAACAGTGGAAGTGCTGGTGGAAGAAAAATCGGATGTGAACGGAAAAGAAATGTGGACAGGGCACACAAAAGAGTATATGAAAATTGCACTAGAGTCAGAGAAAAATCTTCAGAATTGTATTCTAAACGTGCAAATTAAAGATGGCCGGGAAATTATTCATTGAATTTTAAAATAGATTATATTAGAATGATAAGTAGGATACTAACGCAATTATGCTGATTCCGGGGAATCAGATCTGCGCGTGAATAAAAGAAAAATGGAGGAGATACGATGAGCGATTTGAGTAATACACAGTTCTTTCAGGTAGAACCGGGACCACAGATTTCTGCAAAAGATATTCTGGAAATCGTGTATAAGGCACTGAAAGAAAAAGGATACAACCCGGTTAACCAGATCGTGGGATACATTATGTCAGGAGATCCTACTTACATTACCAGCTATAATGGAGCAAGAAGCCTGATTATGAAGGTGGAAAGGGATGAATTGGTCGAAGAACTGTTAAAAGCGTATATCGAGCATAATTCATGGGAATAATCGACTATGCGGATCATGGGACTGGATTATGGCACGAAGACTGTAGGGGTTGCGATCAGCGATGCTCTTGGTCTGACTGCGCAGGGGATAGAGACCATTCAGAGAAAAGAGGAAAACAAGCTGCGCCGTACACTCGCCCGGATTGAAGAGCTGGTAAGGGAATATGAAGTGGATACGATCGTGCTTGGTTTTCCGAAGCATATGAATAACGATGTGGGTGAACGTGCAAAAAAGTCTCTGGAATTCAAAGAGATGCTGGTGCGCAGGACAGGACTTGATGTGGTGATGTGGGACGAGCGGCTTACTACCGTGGAGGCAGAGCGTACATTGATCGAGAGTCAGGTGCGGCGCGAGAACAGAAAGCAGTATATTGACAAGATCGCAGCTGTTTTTATCCTGCAGGGATATCTGGATTCGATTTATTTGAAAAAGAAAGCCGAAGAGGAAAACTAGAAGCTGCCCACAGGAGGAAGAACGCATGGAAAAGATTAAGTTTTGTTTTGACGAGTCGGGAGACAGCGTTGAATTTTTTGTACTGGAACAGACAAAGATCAACGGGGCATCCTATATTCTTGTGACAGATTCACAGGAGGATGACGCGGAGTGTCTGATCTTAAAAGAAGGTGAATCTCAGGACGCGAAAGAGAGTGTCTATGAGATCGTAGAGGACGACGTAGAATTACAGGCGGTTTCCAAAGTATTTGAGGAACTGCTGGAAGATGTAGAGATTGAAATGTAACTTAGAATATTACTTTACCGCAGGGGACGTGGAGGATGACAGTAGAACAGGAAAAAGTACAGGGGATGCTCAAGGAAAAGCTCAGAGAAAAAGGCTGGAAAGTGACCAGACAGAGACTTTCTATTTTGCAGACCCTGGCAGAACATAAAGGGCAGCATCTGGCGGCGGAAGATATTTTTGAGCTGATGAAGGATGAATATCCGGAAATGGGGCTTGCGACCGTGTACCGTACGCTGCAGCTTTTGTATGAGATTCAGCTGATCGACCGGATTCATTTCAATGATGGATGTATCCGGTATGAGATCGGTCATATATTTGACGGAGACTCCAAACACAGTCATCATCATCTGATCTGCAGAACATGTGGGCGTGTGATGCCGTTTGAAGATGATTTTCTGGAGGATCTGGAGGCACAGATCGAAGCCGATACCGGTTTTCATGTGTTGGATCATGAACTGAAATTTTATGGTCAGTGTAAGGAATGTGCCGAAGCTTCCATGCGGAAAGAGAATACATAAAAAACTCATGGAGGTGTATATTTTTGAAAAAAGAAAATCGTGGAAAATTAAAAATCATTCCTTTGGGAGGTCTTGAGCAGATCGGTATGAATATTACTGCTTTCGAATATGAAGACAGTATCATTGTGGTAGACTGCGGGCTTGCATTCCCGGAGGATGACATGCTCGGAATCGATCTGGTCATTCCGGATGTGACTTATCTGAAGGATAATATATCCAAAGTAAAAGGATTTGTGATCACCCATGGTCATGAAGATCATATCGGAGCTTTGCCGTATGTACTTAAGGAGATCAATCTTCCAATCTATACTACAAAGCTGACAATGGGAATCATCGAGAACAAGTTAAAAGAGCATAATCTGCTCCGTACGACAAAGAGAAAAGTGGTGCGTCATGGACAGTCCATCAATCTTGGACAGTTCCGAATTGAATTTATCAAGACGAACCACAGTATTCAGGATGCTTCCGCACTGGCGATCTATTCACCGGCAGGAACTGTTGTGCATACCGGAGACTTCAAGGTGGATTATACACCGGTATTCGGAGATGCCATTGATCTGCAGCGTTTTGCGGAGATCGGAAAGAAAGGTGTGCTGGCTCTGATGTCAGACAGCACGAATGCAGAGCGGAAAGGATTTACCCAGTCAGAGCGTACGGTGGGAATTACGTTTGATCATATTTTTGCAGAGCATCAGAACACAAGAATCATCATCGCGACATTTGCATCGAACGTAGACCGTGTGCAGCAGATCATCAACTCTGCGTATAAGTACGGAAGAAAAGTTGTGGTAGAAGGACGCAGCATGGTAAATATCATTACGACAGCATCTGAGCTTGGGTATCTGAATGTTCCGGAGAATACACTGATCGAGATCGATCAGTTGAAGAACTATCCACCGGAGAAGACCGTTCTGATCACAACAGGAAGCCAGGGAGAATCCATGGCTGCACTTTCCAGAATGGCAGGGGATGTACACCGTAAAGTGACGATTCAGCCGAATGACACGATCATTTTCAGTTCGAATCCGATTCCTGGAAATGAGAAGGCAGTATCCCGTGTGATCAATGAGCTTTCTGCAAAGGGTGCGAACGTGATATTCCAGGATGCGCATGTTTCCGGACATGCCTGTCAGGAAGAGTTAAAGCTGATCTATTCGCTGGTAAAACCAAAGTATGCCATTCCGGTGCATGGTGAGTACCGCCACTTAAAAGCAAATGCGGAGATCGCGCAGTCTCTGGGAATTCCGAAAGAGAATATCTTTATCATCCAGAGCGGAGATGTGATCGAGCTGAGTGATGCAGAAGCAAAAATAGTGGATAAAGTCCATACAGGAGCGATTCTGGTAGATGGTCTGGGTGTCGGTGATGTCGGAAATATCGTATTGCGAGACAGACAGCATCTGGCAGAGGACGGAATTCTGATCGTTGTTCTGACACTGGAAAAAGGCAGCAACAATCTGCTGGCAGGACCGGATATCGTATCCAGAGGATTTGTCTATGTAAGAGAATCCGAAGGACTGATGGAAGAAGCCAGAAAGGTTGTGACAGACAGTCTGGATAAATGTCTTTCCGGAAGACATGCGGACTGGAATAAGATCAAGATGACGATCCGTGACACAATGAACGATTTTATCTGGAAGAAGACAAAGAGAAGACCAATGGTCATTCCGATTATTATGGATGTGTAAGATATGATAGTAGATGAACGTATCGTGACATTCATCAATTCCTTAGAGACAGAGAACAGTGAAATACTCGAAGCAGTGGAACAGGAAGCTCTGAGCACATATGTGCCGATCATACGAAAAGAAATGCAGAGTTTCCTGAAAGTGCTTCTGATGATACAAAAACCTATGTGCATCCTGGAAGTAGGGACCGCAGTAGGTTTCTCTGCGTTATTGATGAGTGAAGCGGCACCAGAAGGGTGCAGGATCACAACAATTGAAAATTACGAAAAGAGAATTCCGATCGCCAGGGAGAATTTCAGACGGGCAGGGAAAGAAGAGCAGATCACGCTCATAGAGGGAGATGCTATGGATGTGCTGAAAACACTGGAGGGCAGCTTTGATTTTATTTTTATGGATGCTGCAAAGGGACAGTATATCCGGTATATGCCCCAGGTGCTGCGTTTGCTTCGTCCGGGCGGAACTCTTGTGACAGATAATGTACTGCAGGATGGGGATATTATCGAATCCCGTTTTGCGGTGGAACGGAGAAACCGAACGATTCATTCCAGAATGCGGGAGTATCTGTACGAATTAAAACACCATGAACTGCTGACAACGTCCATTATTCCGCTTGGGGATGGAGTGGCTGTCAGTGTGAAGAAACAGGAAGGAGAATAAAATGGCAAGACATCCTGAACTTTTGATACCGGCAAGCAGCCTGGAAGTATTAAAGACAGCAGTCATTTTTGGAGCAGATGCGGTTTATATCGGAGGAGAGGCATTTGGACTCCGTGCAAAAGCGAAGAACTTTTCCATGGAGGACATGAAAGAAGGAATCGCATTTGCGCATGAACATGATGTGAAAGTGTATGTAACAGCCAATATCCTGGCACACAATGAGGATCTGCCGGGAGTGCGTAAATATTTTGAGGAACTCAAGGAAATCAAGCCGGATGCTCTTATTATTGCGGATCCGGGAGTGTTTGAGATCGCAAAAGAAGTGTGCCCTGAGATTGAGAGACACATCAGTACTCAGGCAAACAATACAAACTATGGAACCTATAATTTCTGGTATAAACAAGGCGCGAGCCGCGTGGTTTCCGCCAGAGAGCTGTCTCTGGAAGAAATCAAAGAGCTGCGCGCGAATATTCCGGAGGATCTGGAAATCGAGACATTTGTACATGGAGCGATGTGTATTTCTTATTCCGGAAGATGCCTTCTGAGCAACTATTTCACAGGCAGAGATGCAAACAGGGGGGCATGTACCCACCCGTGCCGCTGGAAATATGCGGTTGTGGAGGAGAAGAGACCGGGAGAGTATCTGCCGGTTTATGAGAATGAAAGAGGAACTTATATTTTCAACTCCAAGGATCTGTGCATGATCCAGTATATCCCGGAGATTCTGGACGCGGGTATTGACAGTCTGAAAATCGAAGGACGTATGAAAACCGCGCTCTATGTGGCAACAGTTGCAAGAACCTACAGAAAGGCGATCGATGACTATCAGAAGGATCCGGAATTATATAAAAAGAATATGCCGTGGTATCTGGAGCAGATCTCCAATTGTACGTACCGCCAGTTTACGACAGGATTCTTCTTTGGAAAACCGGATGAGACAACACAGATCTATGACAGCAATACGTATGTGAAAGAGTATACCTATCTCGGAATTATCGGAGAGGTCAGGGACGGTCTGTGCCGGATCGAACAGCGCAACAAGTTTTCTGTGGGTGAGATCATTGAGATCATGAAGCCGAACGGGGAAAATGTGGAAGCGAAAGTAGAGCCTATCCTCAATGAAGAGGGAGAGGAGCAGGAGAGTGCTCCTCACTCAAAACAGGTGTTATATGTGGCGCTGGATCAGAAGGCGGACAAATATGATATCTTACGAAGAGCAGAAAAAGACGCGTAGCTTTTCGACCGCGCTCTTTTCTATCCGGGATACATAAGAACGGGAGATCCCCAGTTGTTTGGCGACTTCCCTCTGCGTGTATTCCTCGCCGCCATAAAGTCCATACCGCATTTTTAAAACGAGTTTTTCCCGCTGGGAGAGCTCGTTTTCTACTTTTTCATACAGCTTCTGGATATTTTCTTTCAGGCATACCCGTTCCGGGATGTCGTCTTCATCCGTTTCGATAATATCGTATAATTTGATCTCGTTTCCTTCCCGGTCCGTACCGATGGGTTCATATAAAGAAATCTCTTTTGACGTCTTTTTCCGTGCGCGCAGATGCATCAGGATTTCGTTTTCCACACACTTGGAGGCATAGGCTGCCAGACGGTTTCCTTTGCTTGGATTAAAGGTGACAATGGCTTTGATCAAACCGATGGTTCCGATTGAGATCAGATCTTCGGGATCTTCGTCCACATACTGATATTTTTTGATCACATGTGCAACGAGCCGCAGATTCCGTTCAATCAGAATGTGTTTTGCCTGCAGGTCACCCTCAGTATATTTTTGAATATATTCTTTTTCTTCGGAAGGGGTGAGGGGATTTGGAAATGATTTCAAGACAGCACCTCAAAGCACATTTGATAACAGTGTATGTAAAGAAGGCATGATTTGTGCTTTTCCACTTGAAAAGAGGACGGGCAGAAAAAAGTAGTTGACAAACAGCGGGCAGGAGAGATATAGTAAGACTACATTCCCGGAGCGATCCGCTCTGGAGAGTATAAGATCTATTGATTCAAAAGGCCGTATCGGCCAACGTTTTCAAGTTACAAATTTATTAGAAGATCAGTTATGTGGGGACTGAACGTACCGGCTCTTGGAAAAGGAGTGTGTGATGAGTTTTTGCTCAGTATTATCTGCAGCAGTGATCGGGCTGCGGGTAGAATTTATTCATGTGGAAGCTGACGTCAGCAACGGGCTTCCGGTATTTCATATGGTGGGATACCTTTCTTCTGAAGTGAAGGAGGCAGCAGAGCGTGTGCGCACAGCAATCAGAAACAGTGGAGTTTCATTTCCAGCCAAGCGGACGATCGTCAATCTGGCGCCGGCAAATGTAAGAAAGAGAGGAGCGTCGTTTGATCTTCCCATTGCAGTGGCAGTGATGATTGCATTGGGATGTCAGATTTCAGAGGGGATAAGGCATACGCTTTTTATAGGAGAACTGGGACTGGATGGCAGTGTGCTGGAAGTACCTGGTGTTCTGCCGATCGTTCTGGAGGCAAAAAAGGCGGGAGTGAAACGCTGCATTGTACCAGAAGCAAATGAGGCGGAAGGCGCACTTGTGAAAGGAATCGAGATCATTGGGGTAAAGCATCTTAAGCAGATTACAAAGATTCTTTCAGGAGAGAGAAAAAAAGAAAAAACAAGGAATCAAGCAAAAAAGCAGACGGTAAAAAATCCGCAGCCGGATTTTTCTGAAATGCAGGGCCAGGCAGCCGTCAAGCGTGCAGCGGAGATTGCAGTGGCAGGCGGACATAATCTTCTTTTGATCGGACCGCCGGGAAGCGGAAAGACCATGGCAGCGGAACGGATTGCCGGAATTCTGCCGCCTCTGACATTAGAAGAGAGCATGGAGATTACAAAAATATACAGTATTATGGGACTGCTTGATGAGAAAGAACCGCTGATCCAGAGCCGGCCTTTTCGCAGTGTACACCATACGGTCACAAGGGCAGAGATCGGAAGAGCGTCGTGTAGGGAAAGAG
>OIHN01000233.1_pt1 | contig 11031 bp, 7 predicted proteins | sample 1582571 | NCBI WGS metagenome assembly OIHN01 (sample SAMN02675046, study PRJEB24791) | human gut metagenome, SKBSTL021 | isolation source: stool | host: Homo sapiens | place: USA | reverse complement strand
ATATGGATACAGTCCTGCAGGATCACCCAATACATTACTACGCCCACGGAGTCCTATATATTTTCTATCATCAGTCCCCAGATTTCGGTACAGATTAGCATGAAATTCATTAAGACCTGCCACATATTCTACACCGCCACTAACGCGCTTATAACCACCTTTAAACACATGGTCATAGAACGCATTAACACCAACATAAGCATGTTCACCTTTGCTAAGACGACGATAGCCAATGCCAATATTAGCATTCATTCCTAATGATTCTTTCTTATCTGTTTGCTTATCATGTGTTATAAACGTCCCTGCAGGTCTGGCTGGAACCCAATAATTATTTAATGCACGAGATGAAATCTTTTCTCCACTGCGCCCAATCCGACCTTGTACAAAGACAACGCTTTTAGCATTTTCATCATAATGGGTTATAGGTTGCAAGGTCTCAATATACAATTTATTGATTTCAGTAGACTTTAAACTTTTCGAAGTTACACTATTTAGAACATCATGTCTCATCGATGATTCACCAACATAATGGTGCTGACTATGCGTCTCTTTCGAATCTTTCATACCAACGCCGACTACCACATCTGTTCGGTCCATCCAGCTAGAACGAACAGCCTCTTTCCTAGCTGTATCGGATGCAATTGTTTGTTGTGCAGAATCTAGTCCATTTACATCTTGAATCTCTGCAGCCATTCCTATTGTATATATGCTGAAAGTCATAGTCCCTAAAACCATGGTTTTCAATAATAATTTACCTGACATTATATATAGTCTCCTCTCATGACAATGATAAAACTAACATTTTCTCCATATTATAAATGATCATCAATTTTATAAGTGATCATTAGGTCTTACATACCAATCTTCTTCATATGTATGGCCTATTGTCATAGGACTACGGTCTACCTTATCTAGCATTCTAGCGCGAGCATTCGTAATGGTATCATCACTATGTTTACCACTATGCCATGCAAACTTGGATGTTCCCAATGTATATTTAACAAATCCATAAGCACCACTAGTATCTTTGCTATCCGCCGTATAGCCTAAATCTAGCGATACATGTGGCGTTACTTGCAATGTAGTTCCTACATTCCATCCGTGACTGTTGCCAATTTCAAGCGTTTTCAATAATGCGTTGCTATGATTAGGCACACTAAGACCATTCCAATGATATACGGTCGCATGTACACGGGCCCAGCGAGCATTTTTAAATGTACGAGCATAACTAATATCATACCCACTTAAAACTTTATACCCATCATAATAGTCCACGCCAGCAGACCCCACTCCGTCGTCAACAGTAAGCGAATTCGATGGAAAATCAAAATAATTATCATGTAACTGTATCTTACGGTGCTTTATAGAAGCACTACCTAGACCTCTATATACATTGACACGAACCTCATTAAGGCCTGATACATATTCTACTCCTCCACTAAGTCGATTAGCATTCTCAGAAAAAGCACGATCAACAAAAGCATTTATACCTACATAGGCGTGTTCATTCTTACTAAGATGGCGGTATCCAAGCCCTACATTGGCAACGGTTCCTATTTTATGCGTTTCGTAAGTCATTAATTGGTCTTTACGCATTTTCCCTTTTCCTGTAGTAGGATCCAAAGGATACCAAGCGCCACCATTAACGCCAGAGAAATAGCTCACTTTACGTTCTTGACCACCTTTACCAATACCGCCTTGTACGAACAATACGGACTTGGAGTTTTCATCATAATGAGTTAAGGGTTGCAATGTTTCTATAGATACTTGTGTACCCACTTTAGACTGTGTGCCAATCTTAATATCCGTGCGATCCATCCAGTTGGATTGCACGGCATCATGTTTTTCCGTGCCTTGTATATTTTGTTGTGTATTAGTTATATCTTGTGCACGTTGAGTATTTATATCTGCAGCAATACCCGTTGCACTAATAGAACAAGCTATGGCTCCAAGAACCATAGCTTTTACAATTGCTTTTGATTTCATATTAATAATCTCCCTCTTACAGTAATTCACAAATACATTGTTTCATGTTTATTTCATTTTTATTATAAATATAGTTTTTAGTGTAGTCAACGAAACCACCCACATTTAAACCGACAATAAATATCGTTTAAACCTTAATACTGCATATTATATACATCAAATATACGTAAACATGGGCATAAAGAAAAACCCTCAAAGCTGAGTATACATACTCAAGCTTTGAGGGTTTATGAGGGTTTTGGGAACTTTATTATTTAAATAAAGGCAATAACGCGTTTACCAAACCAGTAAGAGCAGCCATAACAGCTTTAATGATTGTTACTACCATTGCATATTCCTCCTTCTCATACACTCATTTACTAAACTAACTATAAATATCATAAACGATTATTTTAACTCTAATATGAAACGAGTAGATTTTTACACATAAGGTTTTCATGAGGAAAATAGGGCGATAACAATTATCATCATATATTTGAGGAGAATGGTAGCATACAATGAATTCATAAATCTAAAAAGTTTTTAATTTTTTTGCTCGTTCTTGTATGAATTGGCCAATCATATGTGCACGATCCATACCAAACTCTGGTTCTACCAGTTGATTATATCTATGTTCTACAAGCTCCATACAATGATTCATAATGCCATCCCAATCTACTTTCACAGCAGAGGACACATGTTTCAATTCCAGCGTATGAGTCTTGTTAAAGGCTACGGACACATCAGTATTACGGTTGCGTATAACAGATGCCGCTTTATACCCCAAGGAGTTTCCGTTATCAAAAACAGGAGCAAGCCCGATGAATTCCAGGCTTTCACTATCACGAAGAGCCCCAAAATTGCCCCAATGACGGTCTTCATTAGCAATAAGCGCATCAAGCACAATCATTTGCTCTAACCGACTCGTCACATCAGTAAGACCAAATGAATGCAACTGATTCACATAATGCGCGTATTCACTCACATCATTTGGTTTTGTGTTAGTCGTCAATTGCCATGCAGGAATGTATTCTACATTACGATTCGTAAAACAGTCGCAGACCGATACATTCTCAGCTTCATCCGACATATAATCCAAATAATACGTTATATAAGGCACATCAAAATAGGCTAATATGTCGCTAACAACGGCCTCATTGAATGGTTCCTGTTTAAAGGTCAATTCTCCCGCTTTTGAAAGCAAAATCTCATCCCCACGGTGCAACCAAATCTGACGCAATGTCCCATTATTCGATGTATTCGGCGTCCGACGCCACGGATCATATTGATGTAATGTATCAATAGCGCCTATTAACACTTGATCATCGGGAATTGGATTATCATAAAAATTCACATCAGACCAAGTCACAGAACTATCACAAGGTTTAACCCAATAATGGTCAGAAATACTCACCATATATGATCGCAAGGACAATTCAAACGCATCTTTTGCCTTATACAAGGCCTTAATAACATCATAATTAGAACGACTTTGCGGAATAAATCGATGGTCAATAAATTCATTTAAAGCACGTTCCCTATTATGAGGCTGCCCAAGCATATTAACAGGTACATGAGCCGCATTCAATACATCAATAATACGGGCCCAATTTCTATCATCAAAAATAGCAAACTGTAAGACAGGTACATCCCTATGCATTAACATAAATTGCATGATATTCCCTCCCTTTACTAGCAGCCAATATTTCCATCATTGTAACACAAAACAAAAACACCAGAAAAGCACTCTAATAGCGAATGTAGTTTAAACGCCAATAGAAATATCCCCTTTAGAAGGCGACTTTTGACCTTTCCCACGTAGAAAGGTTCTATAATAGAGAATGCAGTTTTTAGACTAATAAAAATATCCCCTTCGAGAAGCGACTTTGGCTAGACCGCTAGGTCGTTAAAGCCGGTGGAGCTTATCGGAGGGGATATTTTTTATATAGTGTTAAAATAAGTCGCTATTAGAGAGCTTTCACTACTTCTGCACAACGATGGCATAGTGTAGGATGTTCGCTATCTTGGCCTACTGTATCGCGGTGGATCCAGCAGCGTTCACATTTTTCAAGTTCAGATGGAGCAACTACTGTCGCTACGCCTGTTTCTTCGTCTTTTACAGCCTCTGCTGGCGCAGCACCGTTTACGATGTGAGCTTCAGATACGATAACGAGTTTAGCTAAGCCTTCTTCACCAAGAGCGTTCAATGCGTCGAATGCAGCGCCTTCAGCATATACTGTAACGGATGCATCTAGTGGGTGACCGATTGTTTTATTTTGACGAGCCAATTCCAATGCTTTTTGTACGGATGTACGCAAGTCTAATAATTGATTCCATTTATCGGACAATTCTTGGTTGAAGTGTTCAGGATGACCTTGTGGCCAATCTTGAAGCATAACGGATTCAGGCATGCCTTCTTCTTTAGGCATGTATTTCCAAACTTCTTCTGCTGTGAAGGAAAGTACAGGAGATACCATAGCTACCAATGTTTTCAAGATTTCATACATAGCTGTTTGAGCAGAACGACGAGCTACGTTGTTTTTGCTTTCAGCATACATAGTATCTTTCATTACATCAAGGTAGATGGAGCTCAAGTCTACTGTGCAGAAGTTATGAATTGCATGGTACAACATGTGGAATTCATAATTTTCGTACGCGTCAGTAACCTTTTGACGTACTTCTTCTAAGCGCAACAATGCCCATTTATCAAATTCGGACATATCTGCGTAAGCCACTTTATCAGTGTTTGGATTGAAGTCATCCAAATTACCAAGCAAGAAGCGGAATGTGTTACGGATCTTACGATATACTTCGGACAATTGTTTTACGATGTCTTTGGACAAACGTACGTCTGCTTGGTAATCCGCAGAGGATACCCACAAACGCATAACGTCAGCGCCGTATACGTCGATAATGTCGCTTGGAGCTACTGTATTACCTACAGATTTAGACATTTTGCGACCTTCGCCGTCCACAACGAAGCCATGAGTCAATACGGAATTGTAAGGTGCCTTACCTGTTGTTGCCACTGCAGTTAACAAGGAAGAGTTGAACCAGCCGCGATGTTGGTCGGAACCTTCAAGGTACATAGCGCATGGTACATCAAGATCGTTAACTTCAAGTACGCCAGCCCAAGAGGAACCAGAGTCAAACCATACGTCCATGATGTCTGTTTCTTTTTTGAACTCATCATGACCGCAATGAGGACATTTGAAACCTTCTGGTAACAATTCTTTTGCACTGTGAGCCCACCAAGCATCGGAGCCTTCTACGGCTACTTTTTCTTGTAATGCTTTGATCGTATCATCGTTGATGATGTGCTCGCCGCAGCTTTCACAATAGTAAATAGGAATTGGCACGCCCCAAATACGTTGACGGGAAATTACCCAGTCACCACGATCGCGTACCATGTTAAAGATACGATCATGACCCCATTTAGGAATCCATTGTACTTGGTTGTCGATCGCATCAAGCGCTTGTTGACGGTACCCATCTACAGAGGAGAACCATTGTTCTGTAGCGCGGTAGATGACAGGATTTTTACAACGCCAGCAGTGAGCATATTGGTGACGCAAGCTAGATTTGTGAAGCAATGCATTGTTATGCGCCAAGATTTTGATTACAGGCACCTCTGCATCGTGAATCTCTACACCAGCCAATGGGAATTCAGTATCACCATAACGGTTGTCGTCCACTTGTTTAGTGTAGTTACCAGTTTCATTAACAAGAGATACGATAGGAAGTTCAGTTTTGCCTTCCTTGTTATAACGCATAACGATGTTAAAGTCATCTTCACCATGTGCAGGAGCTGTATGTACGCAACCAGTACCTGCTTCGAGTGTTACATGGTCACCACACAATACTGTAGCATTACGTTCAACAAATGGATGTTTGAATTCAGCCAATTCTAAATCTGCACCAGAGAAGCGATTTACGATTTCGTAGTCTTCGATACCGATATCTTTCATAGCCGCATCAACGAGTTCAGTAGCCATCAAGTAGTATTCGTCTCCTACTTTTACCCAGCCATATTCAAGCTCTGGGTTAACGGAGATTGCTACGTTGGCAGGCATTGTCCAAGGAGTAGTTGTCCAAATAACGGAGTATGCTTGTTTTGGATCTACGCCAGCTGGCAATGTTACCTTTTTCTCGGATACGTAAGGGAATTTTACGTAGATAGAGAAGGATTTTTTCTCAGCGTATTCGATTTCTGCTTCTGCCAATGCAGTTTCGCAGTGTGTACACCAGTATACAGTTTTAAGGCCTTTATAGATGTGGCCGCGTTTTGCCATTTCGCCGAAGATACCAAGTTGTTTAACTTCAAACTCAGGGCGCAATGTCAAATAAGGGCGTTCCCATTCGCCTAATACACCAAAGCGAATGAAGTCTTGTTTTTGGTTTTCTACGCATTCTAATGCATATTCCTTACATTTGTTGCGCAAGTCCAATGGCGCCATTTCATGACGGTTAAGACCCGTATTTTTAATAACCGCATGCTCGATTGGCAAACCGTGCGTATCCCAACCAGGGATGTAGCGAGTATAATGACCAGTCATTGTTTTGTATTTCATGATGATGTCCTTCAACGTTTTGTTGAGGGCATGACCGATGTGCAATTTACCATTTGCGTATGGAGGGCCATCATGCAAGATGAAAGGTTTTGCGTCTTTACGCAATTCCAAACGTTTTTGATAAATTTTGTGGTCTTCCCAGAACTTTAAGATTTCTGGTTCGCGCTTAGGCAAATTGCCGCGCATTGGAAATTCTGTTTCAGGCAAATGTAACGTCTTACCGTAATCCATGATGTGCTCCTTTTACATAAAAAAATCGCCCGCCCCCGAAGGGACGGACGTAATATCCGTGGTACCACCCTACTGACCTTCTATGAAAGCTAGAATATTCCAAGCATACGAAATAACTAGGCTTCAATTTGTGAAAGCCACTTAGACATATAACGGTGTTCACCGGCAGGTTCCTGCTTGCTCCAAAGTGATCCGCACATCTCTAGATTTCCAAACCTTTCAGCCCATGAGTTTGGTCTCTACTAAATCCGTCTGAGACGTGCCGTCTTTTTCAACGCAATATTCATATAATAGATAATTATAGGGCTCATAAGGGTAGGTTGTCAAATATATTCTACCCGAAATTTATATCATGTTTAACATATACCATTTCACATTATAACTCTTGCGGTACATACGGCTTCTGCACAGAATCTAATAATGCAAAATTCATTGGACTACTTACCATTTCATTATATTGCTCAACCACGGCTTCTTCCGTTTCACTACGAGGATCAGCAATAAAATCCTCAATCGCTTTATCAAGATGTTTCTTTTGCTCTAAACGATTCTGAGCCTCGGCAGCAGTAATCTTTGCCCCAATTCCATCGGCTACTTCTTTCTGTGCTTTCACCCATTGAAAATCACTATCGGATTTATGCTCCACAATATGATCTACTATATCGCTATAGATAAGCATCATTTCCACCATATTAGCGCCATTCGGCTGCCCATTGTTGCGCATCAGCTTAACAAGACGTTCGCCCTCCTGCTTGTGATAGGTTTTAACAAGGGTATCTAACGCATCATATTTAGGTCCAAATGCTTCGATTAATGATGAAAGCTTCTCTAACTGCGTATGAGCAAAGGCATAATTATCTGATTCATAGCGCTTTTCTTTATAATATGTATCTAACTCTTTTACAGCCACCACAATGTCGTGCAATACCGGTAATAAAGCATCTGTAGCGGCTTCCAAGTCACTATGTGTGTGCCCCGCTTCTCGCGCAGCCATGAGTTCTTGCTCAAGACGTTCATAATCCCGCACCTTAAACTCAGCTAGCGGTACATTTTGCCGTGCTTGCTGCACCGTTTCCATATGTTGATGACTATATTTTACACTCGTGAAATTAAACTCATTTGTGGCGGCCAAATAAAACTTAAAAACACGCCAGATTTCATTCTCACTATCACTTTGCGAAGCTTTCACCTGACTGCTATTCCTTAAATTATCCATATTAAACTCACAGCCACTTACAATGCCTACACTCGCTGAAATACACATAACTAAACCTATGCGGCGCCACCAGTTCTGACCACTCATCAATCTCTCCTAAACGTGCTACATCCCGATAAATTAATATTACAGATATTGTATAAAATTAATACATCCAATTCAAGATGAGGAAATAGCTGGACATACAGAAGAATGAAACTACTTCGGAACGGTATGATAAAACTGCAAAAATCATGAAATAATAGTAGATATGTATCAATAAATCATAATAGTTATATTTCTCTTGTTTTTACAAACATTAGTTCTATAATATAGATATAAGAAAACCCCATACAAAGTATGGGGCATGAAACATGATGTTTCATAATAACTGTGGGGCAAACATTTCGCTCTATCAAGGCCCCCCTTAGTGTTATTCTATACGATTAGTATAGCAATAGTGATTAATCATTGTCAATTAAAGGAGAGAGAAACATGACTAACACACTACGCACAAAACAAGGAACCCCTATCATACCCCTACCAAAAGCATTCTCATTTATTCAAAATGGTATTACCGAATTTGATTCAATTCTATCTTTATTTAAATGGAATTATTCAAATACCAAAATTATTATTGATGGAAACCAATGCAAACATGCAAGCTATCAAACACTCACATTACTAATCTTATATTTATGGAAGCTAAAACAACAAAAAACATTTATTTCCATCCAATTTCCTAAACATTCCATACTAGATATTATGTGGAATCGTTTAGATGGTCCAAACTACCTCTCTATTCTAAATAATTCCCAAAATAACTTTCACTACGTCTACAACAAACCACTCTTCGCCATCAAATACAAAGATCATAATATTACGCAAATGCTAAATACAATTCGTGATTACGCTATGGACTTACCTACAGATTTAATTAGAGGATATGAGGATGCAGTTCGTTATATCATATCCGAACTAACATATAATGCATTAGAGCACGGTTTTAATCCTCAGATTCCATCATTATTACAATTTAACTGGTATCGAGATAAAAACCAACTATCATTTATTCTTGCCGACCTCGGTATTGGTATAAAAAACCATTTAGAACAAACCTATGCACCTTTCACAAACAATACAGATGCCATCGCTATGGCACTAGAGCCTGAAATCTCTGGTACATTTGGCGTCAACGTAGGACCTTATAAACAGCAAAACAATGCTGGCATGGGCCTTTACTTATCTAGTAATCTTGGCAAAACATTAGAAGCAGATATGTACATCGTATCAGGCGATGGTGTCGCACATATTTCTCCACTAGATGTAACATACACAACGCTAAACAACTCTTGGCCCGGCACATTTATATACATGACCATTGGTTTTGATAGGCTAAAAACATATGACCTTCATAAACACCTAGAGGATTTCAGAAAACACGCTACGGAAACTGTAGCTAAACGAAATAATATAGTCCGCGCTCCCGAATTGTATATTGATATGTACAACTATTGTGGAGAACGATGTGAAGTCAAATTAGAGGCCATTAATCTTAGAGAGCGAAAAATTATTCCGGCTATACAAAAAGGAGAAACCGTAGTCCTTGATTTCTCTCACGCTATAACAGCTACACACAGCTTCTTAACCGCTTTATTGGCAGATCCAATTAAAATTCTAGGTCTCAAATCATATAAACAAATCAAGATTATAGGGGCTAATGAAACCATTCGGACAATTATAGATTTTGTGTTTGATACATATACAAATTAAATCAGCAACTATTCCTCACGACTTGCTCTAACACTTTACGGCCAGCTTCTTTATTCAACTTATTGATTGTATAATTTTTATTTCGCTTAATTTTCTCCGTCGTATCAAAGGCTTTAACCCATGCTGCTTCATCTTGTTGCCGCACAACTAAGGGTTTAAAAAAGCTTGATGTAGCCACTATCTTCACCTCCATTACTAGAATTAGTTATAAAATGTTCTGCCTCAATATTCTACAAATCTATTATAACAATTATAATCACTAAAAAGATAGATTAAGGGGGTGACCAATGGTCACCCCCTATTTCATTCCATATTAGGTTACTATCATTTATTCAATGATGGATTTAGGTATGGCCTTGTAAATATACAAGGAAATATATCCATCAACCATACTATGCACAATAGTGCCACCTCCAACGAGGACAAATACAACGTACATTAAGTCGATATTCGGTAATGTAGTAGTTGTATAGAATAGTAAACATGCAACAACTTCACCAATAGCATGAATGATAGCGCACACAAAGTTAAAAGTCACAAAAGAAAAAGCATTTGATAATACTTCCATGTGATTTTTAAGATACCACGCACCAAGCAACGCAAAAAAGATATGTGATGCTGCACGCATAACAATAACAAGAGGGAATCCTGCTACAAAGAATCCTAACGTGGATCCAATAACTACACAAGCCGCCGATTTACGTGATAAAAACATAGCCAAAAAGATTGGCACATGACTGGCCAGTGTATAAGAAGCCGGTGGTATGACGACTTTCAATGGCATTACGATAGGGATCATAATTGCTAAAGCCATTAATAACGCAGTAATAGTGAGATTTCTGTAAATAGTTGATTTCATGGTAAACACCTCATTCTAAAACTATACTAAATACAAACTAAAAATACCTCACCAAATGCGATGCAATGTCGTAAGCGTTCTTTTACCGCACATGATATAGGATCATGCATCTGACTATATGACAAAAATCAGAGAACTAGTCAAGATGCACGAGCTTACATGACTACAAACGTTCAATAACAGCTTGTGCCATTTCTGTCGTACCCACACGTTTCAAACCTTCGCGATAGATATCGCCTGTACGGTAACCATCAACTAGCACTTGTTCAACAGCTTTTTCAATAGCGTCAGCCACTTGAGGCAAATCAAGGGAGTGACGGCACATCATAGCTGCGGACAAGATTGTACCCAATGGGTTCGCCAAGTTTTGCCCCATAATGTCTGGTGCAGAACCGTGGATTGGCTCGTACAATGCTGTGCCAGTACCCATGGATGCA
>OIHN01000197.1_pt1 | contig 11849 bp, 9 predicted proteins | sample 1582571 | NCBI WGS metagenome assembly OIHN01 (sample SAMN02675046, study PRJEB24791) | human gut metagenome, SKBSTL021 | isolation source: stool | host: Homo sapiens | place: USA | reverse complement strand
TCTTCCGATCTCCGAAGGTTGCGGCAAAGAAGCTAAGTCCACTGCTGATAATAGAAAGCATGCTCGTTTTGTGTGCAATAGAAATTGCTTCTTTTTTGTTATGTCCGCGGCTGCGCTCTTTTTGATAACGGCTGGTCATTAAGATCGCATAGTCTACCGTTGCTCCAAGCTGAATGGTACCGATTACGATACTTGCCACAAATGGAAGGCTGATGCCCTGATAAAACGGGATCGCCATATTGACGGCAATTGCAAATTCAATCACAGCAACCAGAATGACCGGAAGCGAGATAGATTTGAAAATGAGCATAATGATCAAAAAAATTGCCGCAACGGAAATCAGATTTACATTGAGAAGGTCAATATCAGTAACATCTTGAAGATCTTTCATTAAAGGGGCTTCTCCGATGACCATGGCATCTTTGTCATAGGATTTTACGATTTTATCGATTGCAGCAATCTGTTTATTAACTTTTGGAGTTGCGGAACCGTATTCAGAACAGACAAACGCAAGCTCATAGTTGTCACTTTGCAGCATTTTTTTGATGTCATCCGGAATCATGGAATCTGGAATGGAAGGCCCGATCAGAGAATTCATATTCAGACTCCATTTTACGCCGTCGATCTTGTCTACTTCACTTAACATATTCTGTTTTTCAAGGCCATCCATGTTTTTATCCATCAGGATCATATGCATATTGCTCATGTCAAAATCTTCTTCCAGTTTTTGGTTTGCCACATTGCTCGGCAGAGAGTCCGGAAGCGATTCTGCGATATTGTAGTAGATTTCCGTGTGACTATTTCCGTAAATTGCAGGGAGGAGCAGGATTAAAAATGCTGCCAGCCATACTTTATAGTGTTTTGTAATGAAGTTTGAAGGCTTCTCCACGTTTTTGAAAAGTGGTTTGTGCTTTGTTTTTTCGATCGGTTTATCAAAAACAAGAATCAGAGCAGGTAAAATGGTGACACAGCAGATCACACCGATGATGACGCCTTTTCCCATAACGATTCCAAGATCCCGGCCAAGCGCAAAGGTCATGATACAAAGCGCAGAGAATCCGGCTACCGTAGTGACAGAGCTTCCTACAACGGATTTGAATGTGTTCGCAATGGCGTGCCCCATGGCGCGTTCCTTTTCCCCCGGGAAACGGAGTTTATTTTCTTCATAGCTGTTCAGCAGGAAGATGGAATAGTCCATCGTAACCCCGAGCTGGAGAATTGCGGTCAGTGCTTTTGTAATATACGAAATTTCACCGAGGAAAATGTTGCTTCCCAGATTGTAGAGTATAGCGACTCCGATGCTGAACAAAAACAGAATCGGAACCAGGAACGATTGTGAAGTCAGCTCCAGAACCAAAAAGCACATCATAACAGCAATCACAATGTAAATCGGAAGTTCCTGAAGACTGATGTTTTTTATGTCTGTGACAACACCGGTCATTCCACTGATAAAGCATTGTTTATCTGTAATTTCACGCATCTGGGAGACTGCATTCATCGCTTCATCGGAAGAAGTGGTGTTATCGAAAAGTGCCAGCATCATTGTGGCATCTCCGTTAAAAAAAGCTTTTCTTAAATCAGAAGGAAGCATTTCTACAGGGAGAGTAATGTCAGCAGCATCATCGTACCAGAGAACATCTTTGACGTGTGGTACTTTGCTGAATTGTTCTTCCAATTTCTGTACATCTTTGAGTTCCATATCTTCCACAACAACCATGGAAAATGCTCCCATGCCGTATTCGTCTACCAGAATATCCTGTCCTTTGACAGTCTCCAGATGTTCCGGAAGATAACTTAGTAAATCATAATTGATTTTTGTTTTTGCCATTCCAAAAAATGATGGAATCAGCAGCAGAATTCCGATCAGCAGAATCAAAATCCTGTGCCTGGCAATCCATTTGCCAGTTTTGACCAATGATATCATCCCCTATCTTTTTTTCTATACTTCACATTATAGTACAAAATGACTAATAGTCAATAATATGACAACAAAAAATGAAAAAAAGTCATTTTTTATTGACTTTCTAAAAAATTTGCCTGATAATTAAGGATGCAGTTGCAGGGATACTGCAAAAGTCAGGAAATACCAGGGGGAATGAAAATGGGAAAGGTAGAAACCAATAAGAAACGAAAGAAGAATGCACTGTTTCAGACGGCGTATGAATTGTTTACGGATAAAGGTTTTGCAAAGACAACCATATCCGATATTGTAAATAAGGCAGGTCTTGCAAAAGGAACATTCTATTTATATTTCAAGGACAAGTACGATCTGCGGGACAGGCTGATTGCATATCAGGCAGGAAAGCTGTTTGAAGATGCACATAAAGAACTGGACAAGAAGGAGATCAACAGCTTTGAGGAAGAGGTTCTGTTTTTGACAGATTACATTATTGGAAGATTTGAAAAACAGCATTCGCTGATGCAATTTATTGCAAAGAACCTGTCCTGGGGCATTTTTAAAAACGCGTTTTCCAGTACAGAGTTTCCGGAGGCACAGGGATTTTACGAACATTATCTGGAGGCATTAAACAAATTTAATGTGAAATGTGAAGAGCCGGAGTTGTTGTTGTTTACGATTATAGAGCTGCTCGGTTCTACAAGTTATAACTGTATTCTTTATAAGCAGCCGGTCACGATGCAGGAATATCTGCCGCATCTGCACCGGATTTTACATCAGCTTTTAATTGCATTTACAGAAGAAGCATAACAGAACAACAGATATAAAGAAAGATCCTGCAGTCAGTTCAGGATCTTTTTCATATCATCGGGAAGAGGAGCAGTGAAATCCATTTTCTGCCCGGTGATGGGATGGAGAAACGTCAGACGATAGGAGTGCAGAGCCTGTCGGGTGATGTATTCCATATCAGGGTTGTACAGATAGTCTCCGATCAGAGGAAAACCGATGTATTTCATATGAATCCGGATCTGATGGGTTCGTCCGGTTCCCAGCCGGAGTGAGACAAGGCTGTGGCCGTTTTTTTCTTCCAGAAACTGATAGTAGGTGACTGCTTTTTCTCCGTGGTCAAAATCTACGGTACGCTCAATGATGGAACTGTCTTTTCTGCCAAGCGGAGCGGTAATGACACCGGATTCCGGAGTGAGATGTCCGCGCACGATGGCACGGTACTCCCGGTGAATTTCCCGTCTTGCATTCATGGAGGACAGGATCGCGGCGCTGACTACATGTTTGGCAATGATGGTCAGTCCTGAAGTATCACGGTCCAGCCGGTTCACACAGCGGAAGATAAAGGGTTTCTTCTGCTGCTCAAAATACCAGGCGAGTGCATTTGCCAGAGAATTGTAGTAGTTGTTCAAAGAGGGGTGGATCGGCATCCCGGCCTGCTTGTCGATGACGAGAATATCTTCATCCTCATAGACAATATGGATGGGATGTTCTACCGGAGGAACCCGTTCTGAAGATTGCTCTTCTACAATCCGGATCACCAACTCATCTCCGGATGTCAGGCGGTGTGTCATGTGAACCCATATACCATTTAACAGGACACTTTCTGGTGTCTTTTTTAAATGGGTAATGTTTTTGGCGGAATATCCGCGGTGTCTTAAGTTTTGCTCAATGGTAAATCCGGCATCTTTGTCGGAAATCAAATATGTGATCGTTCGGTTCATAAAGATTCTCACATTCTTTTGTTTTTTCTTTTATGATAGCAGAGAACAGAAGAAGCGTAAATATTTTTTATGGTTTCCAAATACAGACCTGTGTTATAATAGCACCAGTTATTCTATTTTTCATGAGGGCAAGGGAAAAAATAATAACAGAAGTGAGGAAAATAATATGGATATCAATCAGAAATTGACAGAAGAACTGGAAGTAAAGCGCTGGCAGGTGGATGCAGCGGTAAAATTGATCGATGAAGGGAACACGATTCCGTTTATTTCAAGATATCGAAAAGAAGTGACAGGCTCATTAAACGATGAGCAGCTTCGAAAGCTGCATGAGCGTCTGGTCTATCTGAGAAATCTGGAGGAGAAAAAAGAGCAGGTTCTTTCCAGTATTGAAGAGCAGGGCAAGCTGACAGAGGAGCTTCGAAGTCAGATTCTGGCAGCAGAGACGCTCGTAGTAGTAGAGGATCTGTACCGCCCGTATCGTCCAAAGCGAAGAACAAGAGCTACGATCGCCAAAGAAAAAGGTCTGGAGCCTCTGGCAGCGGTTATCACACTGCAGCAGCTGAAGCGACCGCTTAGAGAAGAGGCAGAGCAGTATCTGTCAGAAGAAAAGGGTGTGACATCCGTGGAGGATGCGATCTCAGGAGCGAAAGATATCATTGCAGAAGCTATTTCTGATGAGGCAGATTACAGAAGCTGGATCCGTAAGATTACGATGAAAAAGGGAAAATTGATTTCCACTGCAAAGGATCCGGAGGCAGAATCTGTCTATGAAATGTATTATGAGTTTGAGGAGCCATTATCAAAACTTGCAGGACACCGTATTCTTGCATTGAACCGTGGGGAGAAAGAGAAGATCCTGACGGTCAAGATTGAAGCACCCGAGGATGAGATTCTCGGATATCTGGAAAAGCAGACCATTCATGGAAAAAACGGTGCTACGGAGCAGGCGCTGAAAGAAGCGGTGGAAGACAGCTATAAGCGTCTGATCGGTCCGGCGATCGAGCGGGAGATCCGCAGTGATCTGACAGAAAAAGCAGAAGACGGAGCCATTGAAGTCTTCGGTAAAAATCTGCACCAGCTTCTGATGCAGCCTCCAATCACCGGTCAGGTCGTGCTGGGATGGGACCCGGCATTCCGTACAGGATGTAAGCTTGCTGTGGTAGATCCGACCGGAAAAGTATTGGGAACGACTGTCATTTATCCGACTGCTCCGACGACTCCTGCAAAGATCAAAGCATCGAAGGATTTATTGAAAAAGATTATTCCGAAATATCACATTACATTGATTTCGCTTGGAAACGGAACAGCATCCAGAGAGTCCGAGCAGTTTATTGTAGAGCTGTTAAAAGAGATTCCGGAGAAAGTGCAGTATGTGATCGTCAATGAGGCGGGAGCATCCGTGTATTCAGCCAGCAAACTGGCAAGTGAAGAATTTCCGAAATTTGACGTAGGACAGAGAAGCGCGGCATCCATTGCAAGACGTCTCCAGGATCCCCTTGCGGAACTGGTCAAGATCGAACCGCAGTCCATCGGCGTTGGGCAGTACCAGCATGATATGAATCAGAAAAAGCTGGGTGAATCACTGAGCGGAGTTGTGGAAGACTGTGTAAATAAGGTAGGTGTTGATCTGAATACCGCATCAGCGCCTCTGCTTTCCTATATTTCCGGGATTTCCGGTGCAATCGCCAAAAACATTGTGGCATATCGGGAGGAAAACGGAAAGTTCCAGGATCGTAAAGATCTGTTGAAGGTCGCAAAGCTGGGGCCGAAAGCATTTGAACAATGTGCCGGATTCATGCGCATTCAGGGCGGGAAAAATCCGCTGGATGCCACAGGGGTTCATCCGGAGTCTTATGGAGCGACAGAAAAACTACTGGAGAGACAGGGATTTACGCTGGAGGATGTGGCAGGAGGGAATCTGTCCGGCCTGTCCAAAACAGTTAAAGATTACAAAAAGCTGTCTCAAGAGCTGGAAATCGGAGAAATCACACTCCGTGATATTGTAAAAGAGCTGGAAAAACCTGCAAGAGATCCGAGAGATGAGATGCCAAAACCGATCCTTCGTACGGATGTGCTGGATATGAAAGATCTGAAAGAAGGGATGATCCTAAAAGGAACTGTTCGAAATGTCATTGATTTTGGAGTCTTTGTGGACATCGGGGTACATCAGGATGGACTGGTACACATTTCCCAGATTACAGACAAGTATATCAAGCATCCGCTGGAGGCTGTCAGTGTGGGAGATATCGTTGATGTGAAAGTGATGAGTGTGGATCTGAAGAAGAAACGAATTCAGCTGACCATGCGTGGAATTTCTTAAAAAGGCGGGAGTTGACGTTTAAGAATTGCAATTTGCAGAATAATCCCATATAATGGAACAGAAACTGAGTATACCCGAATCTCGGGATGCTACAAAACAGGAAAAGGGGGATTTTTATGCTGAAAGGCAAAACAGTAGTACTTGCGGTGTCCGGAAGTATTGCTGCGTACAAGATCGCATCGCTTGCCAGTGCACTGAAAAAGCTGCATGCCAATGTGTAGGTACTGATGACCAAAAACGCGGTTAATTTTATCAATCCGATCACATTTGAGTCTTTGACAGGGAACAAATGTCTGGTGGATACGTTTGACCGGAATTTTCAGTACAGTGTAGAGCACGTGGCACTTGCCAAGCAGGCGGATGTGGTTTTAGTGGCACCGGCCAGTGCCAATGTGATCGGAAAGATCGCGCACGGGATCGCAGATGATATGCTGACGACGACAGTTATGGCATGTAAGTGTAAAAAGATCATTGCACCGGCAATGAACACAAACATGTTCGATAATCCGATCCTGCAGGACAATCTTAAAATTCTGGAACACTATGGATATGAGGTGATCAGTCCGGCAGTGGGATACCTCGCATGCGGGGATACCGGAGCCGGGAAGATGCCCGAGCCGGAGCTGCTGTTACAGTACATTTTAAGAGAAATCGCATATGAAAAAGATATGCAGGGTAAACGGGTGCTGGTGACGGCAGGTCCGACACAGGAATCGATCGATCCGGTCAGATTTATTACCAATCATTCCACCGGAAAGATGGGATATGCGATTGCAAAAATGTGTATGCTGCGCGGAGCAGAGGTGACGCTGGTAAGTGGTCCGACATCCATTGCAAAACCGGAATTTGTTCACGTGGTGGACGTGGTAACAGCAAAAGAGATGTACGAAGAGGTCACAAAGAGGGCCAAAGATCAGGACATTATCATCAAAGCAGCTGCAGTGGCAGATTACCGGCCAAAATCAGTGAGCAGTGAAAAGATGAAAAAGAAGGACGATGATCTGGCGATTCCAATGGAGCGTACAGATGATATCCTGAAGTTTCTGGGAGAGCATAAAAAAGAGCATCAGTTTTTATGCGGTTTTTCCATGGAGACGGAGAATATGCTGGAGAATTCCAGAAAAAAACTGGAAAAGAAGCATCTTGACATGATCGTGGCAAACAATCTGAAGGTAGAAGGGGCAGGATTTGCCGGAGATACCAATGTGGTGACGATCATTACCGGGCAGGAGGAAGTTTCACTCGGAAAAATGACGAAAGAGGAGACAGCCTTAAGGATCCTGGATGAAATTTTAAAAGCAACAAATTAATATGGAGACAGAATAAAAATTCTGTGCCAATCAGTATTGTATCTCGAAAGAGAATGATAACAAGGAGGCAATTTATGAATCAGACAACAAACAAAACACAGACAACAGGCAGCAGTGTGCGCACACGGCATATGGTACAGACGGCAATTTTTGGAGTTATTATTGTAATCATGGCGTTCACCCCTTTTCTCGGATATATCCCGCTGGGATTTACAAGAGCAACGATTATCCATATTCCGGTGATTCTGGCATCCCTTTTGATGGGACCAAAGACGGGAGCTCTGCTGGGACTGCTGTTTGGACTGACCAGCTTTATTAATAATACAGTGAATCCGACCGTGACTTCTTTTGTATTTACCCCATTTTACAGTATGGGAGAATTCAGCGGAGGGATCGGCAGCGTGATCATCTGTTTTGTTCCGCGTATTCTGACAGGAGTCGTTCCGCATTATATTTACAAATTGGTGAAAAAATGCAGCAAATCAACAGGTGTTTCCAAAATCGGACTGATTTTGGCAGGAGTAGGCGGTTCACTGACAAATACATTGTTGGTTATGAATTTGATTTATCTGTTTTTTAAAGATGCATATGCGGCAGCAAACGGAGTGGCTGTGAAAGCGGTTTATGGATTTATTCTGTCGATCATCGGAATCAACGGAGTTCCGGAGGCGATTGTTGCAGGAGTGCTCACGGCATTGATCGGAAGAACGCTGATGAAGAAAAATATGAAAGAAAGACTGGGATTTACACATGGTTTTAGCGATTGATATTGGAAATACAAATATAGTGATCGGATGTATTCAGAACAAGGAGTGTCTGTTTGTAGAAAGGCTCTCAACCGTTCATCAGAAAACAGAAATCGAGTATGCGATCGACATTAAGACAGTTCTGGATATTTATCATATTCATGTGGAGCAGATCGAGGGGGGAATTATTTCCTCGGTTGTACCGCAGGTGACCAATGCAGCGAAACTGGCGCTGGAAAAAATTTTGAAAAAAAATGTAATGGTCGTGGGAGCCGGAGTAAAGACAGGACTGAATATCCGGATGGACAACCCCTCTTCAGTGGGAAGCGATCTCATCGTGGGAGCTGTTGCAGGTGTGGCACAGTATCCGGTACCGTTGATCATTTTTGATTTGGGTACGGCTAATACAGTCTGTGTGATCGATAAAAACAAAGACTATATCGGCGGGATGATCTATCCGGGAATTCAGGTGTCCGTGGATTCTCTGACTGCAAATGCATCTCAGTTGAGCGGGATCAGTCTGGAAGCACCGAAACAGATCATCGGAAAAAATACGGTAGACTGTATGAAGAGCGGCGTGATCTACAGTAGTGCATCGGCAATGGACGGCATTATTGATCGTATGGAAGAAGCTCTCGGAGAAAAAGCAACTGTAGTGGCAACCGGTGGACTTGCGAAAAAAATAGTACCTCATTGTAAACGGGAAATTACATTGGATGATGACCTTCTGTTAAAAGGGCTGGCGATCATATACGATAAAAACGTGAGTACGAACAGAAAATAATCAAATTTACAGAAATTACTTGAATTGCATGCCAGAAAGCACTATAATGGGGTGCAGATAAGAAATAAATCTTCAGGGTCGGGTGTAAGTCCCAACTGGCGGTAAAGTCCGCGACCTGTCTTCTGCTAAGAGTGGAGGATGGCTGAACCGGTGATCTGCAGATCAGAAATTCCGGTACCAACAGTAAAGTCTGGATGAAAGAAGATGTATGTGCAAAAAGGCAAGAGAGAGACCCTGGATTTTTTGATCCGGGGTCTGTTTTTGTCTTGGCACACAATCCGGAAGGTTTTCTTTCTTTATCAAAATTTTGATGTATTTTGAAGGAGAGAAAAAACATGAGTACACAAACAAACACAGCAGAGAAGAGTACACAGAAAATAGGTGCAAGAACACTGGCGCTTGTCGGAATGCTTTCCGCAGTTGCAGTGGTGTTGATGACATTTGACATTCCGCTTCCGTTTGCACCCACATTTTATAAGATTGATTTCAGTGAAGTACCGGTTCTGATTGGATGTTTTACAATGGGACCGCTTGCGGGTGTGGGAATTGAGCTGATCAAAAATCTGCTGCATATTGTTATCAGCGGAACTCAGACAGCGGGAGTTGGAGAGGTAGCCAACTTTCTGATCGGATGTGCATTTATTGTGCCGGCAGGATTGATCTACCATAAAAAGCACACAAGAACAGGTGCGTTGATCGGCATGGCATCAGGTACGGTATTGATGACGGTGATAGGAGGACTGATGAATGCATATGTATTGCTTCCGGTGTATGCCAAAGCATTTGGAATGCCGCTGAATGCCCTGGTAGAGATGGGAACAGCAATCAATGCAAAGATTACAAGCGTCTCAACATTGATCCTGTTTGCAGTGACACCGTTTAATATTCTGAAAGGCGTGCTGGTGTCATTGATCGTATTTTTAATCTATAAGAAGATCAGTCCGATTTTTCGGATGAAGTAGAAAAATCAGGAAAACTTTTTCTGTTTATACAGATAATACCCAATAAAAAACAGTGCTGTCAAAAGCCAGGTGACCGGATAGCTGAAGATGATCGCAGAAATTGTCGGAGAAATCTTCAGCACGCCGATCAGCCAGGCGATTCGCATCACGCAGATACCAAGCAGCGTGATGATCACCGGCACGATGACATCACCGACTCCGCGCAGTGCACCGGCAAGTACTTCGATGAATACATATACAATGTACCAGGGAGTGATCAGGACAAGCATCTCACATCCGATCTGGATGACGGTCTCATCATTTGTAAACAGGCTGAACAAAACTTTTCTGGCTGCGATCAGGAAGATAACCAATACGGCGGATATCAGTGCATCCATGATCAGACAGACACGGGTACTTTTGCGGATCCGGTCCAGTTTTCCGGCGCCGTAGTTCTGGCCCACAAAAGTAGTGATGGAGATTCCAAAGGCAGTGCTTACCATCCAGAAGATCGCATCCAGTTTTCCGTAGGCAGACCAGGCGGCAGAAGTATCTGTTCCAAAGGTGTTGACTGCGGATTGAATGGCGATATTGGTAATGGCAAACAGGATTGCCTCGAATCCGGTAGGAAGTCCAAGCTTTAACTGATTTTTCAGAACTGATCCGTGAAACCGGATGCGGGAGAAGGAAAGCTTTAACATTCCATCCGAGCGAAGAAGCTTGCGTGTTACGAGCAGGGCGCTGAATGCCTGAGAGATCAAGGTTGCAACGGCAACTCCCAGTACGCCCATGTGGAAAGCGACTACAAACAATACATCAAGTATGATGTTCAGCAGGCAGCAGGCAACCAGATAATAAAGCGGATGTTTGGAATCTCCTACGGCGCGCAGAATACTAGAACCCATATTATATAGGAAAACAAAAATAATACCTGCAAAATAAATTCGGAGATAGATCACGGAATCTTGCATGATCTCATCGGGGGTGTTCATCAGTCGGAGCATGGATGGTGTAGCGAAAGATCCGATGATTCCGAGCAGGATTCCTCCCATGATGGAGATTGCATAGGCATTGTGAAGTCCGTTACTGGCAGCATGTTCATTTCTCGCACCGAAGTACTGGGCGATCAAAACAGAAGCACCCGAAGACAGACCGGTAAAAAAGCCCACGATCAGAGCCACGATCTGTGCAGAGGAACCGCCCACACTGGCAAGGGCTGCTTTTCCGACAAATTGTCCGACAATGACAGTATCAATAGTGTTGTATAGTTGTTGAAAAAAGGTTCCGAGCAAAATCGGAAAGAAGAACAATAGAAGTTGTTTCCAGATCACACCCTCGGTAATCTGATTTATCGGTTGTTTTTGCGTCATAATAATCCCCTTACTCTTAAAATAATCAAGTTGATAAACTCTCTCTTATGTAAAGAATATCAGATTTTACAAACATTTAACAGAGAAAAATAGAAGTTCTGGGATAAAATAGAAGAAGGCAAAATAAAAAGAGGCAGAAAGAAAGGGCCTTTGATTTTGTAGTATTTTTACAAGGGGTGAAAACATGGAACAGTCCGTGGAATTTTTGATCAAAAGTCATTACGCGCAGCTTCGTACTTCAGAAAAGAAAGTGGCAGATTATGTGCTTAAACAGGGAATGAAATGCAAAAAGATGACCATTGAGTCACTGGCTGAAGAAAGCGGTGTAAGTCAGCCAACGGTCATGCGGTTTGTCAAAGCGTCAGGATTTCAAAATTATAAAGAATTTCAATATGCACTGCTGTGTCAGGATATGCAGGAAAAAAGCCGGATGGAAGAGAAAGGTGCAGAACGGGTGCTTTACGGGTATCAGCTCAAACCTCAGGATACCATGGAGAGTGTTCCGGGCAAGGTGGTATCCGGAACAATCGCCATGATGGAAGAAATGCTCAAGAGTATTGCCGTCAGCGATCTAAAAGAGACAGTAAGGCTGATCTCAAATGCCAGAAGAGTGCATATTTTCTGTGTGGAAAATTCGGCGGCGACCGCAGTGGATCTGATGACAAAACTGTTATATCTGGGGATAGACTGCCAGTATTATACTGAACAGGGAAGAGTTGACAGCATTTCCCCTGAGGACTGGAATGGGACA
>OIHN01000175.1_pt1 | contig 12935 bp, 10 predicted proteins | sample 1582571 | NCBI WGS metagenome assembly OIHN01 (sample SAMN02675046, study PRJEB24791) | human gut metagenome, SKBSTL021 | isolation source: stool | host: Homo sapiens | place: USA | reverse complement strand
GCTGTGCTGCGGTATTCCCTTTGGTATTCGCCGTATGTTCGTATGGCTTGTACCGCATGGGTATGACATAGCCGGAACGGTGGGTATCGTCGCCCTCAACTTTATTTTGGGCGGCATTATCGGCGGGGTCATTTTGATATGGCGGCTTGTCGTGGCTACATGGTATATCCCCCTTACGATATATCGTTTACTTACCGCAGATAAGGGCGCAACCCCTCAAATCAACATGGAAAAATAGCAAAGAAAAAACCGGGACGCAGACAGTCAGTAAAGACTATCCGCGCCCCGGTTTCCTTATGGGTGCAGTTATGAAATGTTACGCAGTAGAACCCCGATTTCAAGGGAAAAGGTATTCTGTATCGCCTATACCAGTTTCACGCCGTTTATGCCCTGTAAATCAAGGCTTTTTTCGCCCTTATTGCGTAACCGCCGCGCGCCGTTTCCTCATGCGCTCGGCTGCCTGTCTGCGGGTAATACGCTTTCGGCAGTCCGGGCAGTATTTGACGCTGTTTGATTTTGATACAAAGAATGTGCCGCACTCACTACAACGCTTTTTGTCCTCGGTCTTGAATAGCTCTGCATACAGCAGCTTATCAAGAGGAAGTACGGCAATCTGAAACCACTTGCATAAAAGTGAATAGGAAATAAGCTGCGGACAGACACATTCCTCCCCGTCGTCCAGTAAGATACAGTGTCCGCGCTCGCAGTTACAGCACTCCTTTTTCACAAGGCTGTTGACTTTCCGGCTCTGTGGCGGCGTGAGCCGCTTAACCCCGGTCATACCTCATCAGCGGCGAAAATGGCAAGCTCCGCATACTCGTTTTCTGTTAGTGGGGAGATTTTTTGTAAGGTGCGCTCTGCAAAGGGGCGCATATCCTCGTCCATGAATGGCAACGCAGCCGTCATATTTTCAATAAGCTGTACCTTGCTTCCCTCATGGTAAATACTCAACAGGTTCATTTCTTCAACGGTCAGTCTAATCATGCTCATACCTCCAATTCGTGATTTTTTGTTTTTGCCGCTTTTTTCTGTGCGGTCTTTTCTTTGTCTGCTCTAAGCTGCGCCCGGATAGAGGGCTTTTTCTCCGGTTCTGTCTGTTTCTTTTCTGCTTTGAGGGCTTCGGCGTATTCTGCAAGGGAAATCTGTCCGCCGGCTTTTGCCTTTTCCTCCAGTTCCGCAGCGGTCGGGGTGTTATTTATCTGCCCGTCAATCATGTTGTAGTTTTGCTCGGTGGTCTGCTCGGCAGTTTTCAGATAGTTTTCCGGTTGCTCTGCGGCAATGGCAAACGCCCGCGTTCCGTTCCCCATAATCAGATATTTTCCGTCGTCGGACTGGTGGTGCAATCCATATCCGGCAGCTTCCATTTGCGCGCGGCTCATGGCGGTTACATAGAAAGTCCCCCTCGGCGTTTTGATTGTTTCGCCTGTTTCCAATTCGTCGGGAATGAGGGCTTTTTCCTGCTCCTTAAAAAACTCCGGTACTTCCTTATAACCGAAGCTGTCTACATAGTGGGCGGTGTCCTGTCCGTTCTGATGAAGCACCACCACGTCGGAAACGGAAAGGCTGTGTCCCTTAAAATCTTTCGGGTGGTCGATATTAAAGCGGGTGTAAATATCTTCAAGGGAAGTCCCTGGCGTAAGAGGTGCGGAATAGACAAGCGCATAGTTTTTCACGTCTACCCGGTATCCTGCGGCAGTCAGACGGTCGTAAGGTTCAAAGCGCAAATCCCTTGTTTCGTCCCCGCCTTTTATCTGGTAAATGGAAAAGGTGTCTTTGTCCTGTGGGGCTTCCTGTTCCGGCTGCCCCTGTGCGGGTTGTTCCAGTGCAGCTACCTTTTGCGCCCGGATATGCGCCCGCTGTAACTCGGTCGGCTTTTCCCCGGTAAGAGGTGCAATCGCCTTGATATAATCAGCCGCATAATAGGCGTTACTGGTAAGCTGCCGCTGCCATGCCCCTGCTTTTGGCGACCAACGGAAGCCATTACTTTTTAAGGCTTCCCGCGTGGCTTCGTCCGGCTTATCCTCAAAGAAGATTTGCAGGCGGTTCGCTTCGGTGTTTGCTTCCACCTTGCCGCCGTCAAATTCCCAACCCACAAAACCGATTTCTTTTTGCTGTGAAAGGGATTTGATACGGTCTTTCACGCGCCGGATTTCTGCGCTGTTGTTGGATAACGCCCAAGTCGCAAAGGGCTTGTCCTCCAAATGCCAACTGCTCGCCATGTCTGCTTTCAGTTTTTCAAGCTGTTCCGGCGACAAATGCGGGCAGCCGTCAAGGGTCTTATGCTTGCGGTAATAGGCGTTTACCACTTTCATGGTTTCCTGCGATTTTTCAAGGTTTTCCAGTTTCTTTTCTAACTTCTGTACTGCCTGCGGGTCGTCTGCGCTGATGCCGCCCATGCCGGTACTGCGGATTTTATCAAGAAGTCCTTGTATGTCCTGCCATTCCCGGTAATTGCTGTCGCGGGCTGCGTTCTGCTTTTCTTTCTTCCTTGTGGGGAAGTTAGAGCCGCCCGCAATCAGGATAGAGGGAACACGCGCGTCAATCTCATAGCCTTTGTTCATGTTCGCTGCCAGTTTCCGGGCGTAGGTGTCAAGCAGGCTGTCGATTTTCTCATGGTACATCGGGTCTACCCGCTGTTTTTGCCTTTCTGCGATTTGTACGGCTTCATCTACATAATGCCTGTATTCAGCCGTCGCGCTGCCTTGCTTATAATCGGAAAAGCTGTTCATATCCTTTGCACGTTTGGCGGCAGCTTCATTGATAGTGTAATAAGGGGCGACGGGGGCTACCTGTTCCGGCTGTGTGGTCTGCGGTGTTTCGCTGCTTGCGCCTGTATCAGCTTCCGGCTCGGTCTGTGCTGCTTTTTCCTGTACCGGGGCTGTTTCTTCGGGAAGCTCCGGCGCGGGGGCTTCTGCTTCGGGCTGCGCCTGTTCGGTGGTCTGTTCCTTATCCTGTGCCTTTTGGATTTCTGCAAAATGCCCGTCTATGGTATCAATCAGACTTGCGGCTGTGCTGCGGATTGTTTCAAGAGAGCCTTTCAGTTCTGCAAGTTCCTTTCCGCTACTCCACCCGGCGATATACCCAAAAGAATAGTCCGACGTATCAAGCCCGTAGTGTTGGCAGACCGCATAGGCGACGCTTTCCGCCTGTACCTCGCGGGTGCGGCGGTCGGGGCGTTCCGGCATGGCAAGGGCGGTATCATGCAACGTGGCATGGGCGATTTCATGGATTGCGGTCTTGATATTCTGCAATTCGTCCATACCCTCGTTGATAAGGATACGCTTTTCCTCATAATTGCAGCGTCCCTTTACGCCGCCGCTTAGTGCTTCAAATCCCATAGCAAAGGGGGAAGTCTTTTCAAGGGCAGCGAAAAAATCCTTGTATTGTTCCACGTTGCCCGTCAGCTCATAGGTAAGGGCAGGAAGTTCTTTTCCCTCGGTCTGTGAAATATCAAAGACAGATACTACACGAAAAGCGGGTATCTTGATTTCCTTTTCCTCGGTAACAGGTTTCCCGTCCTTATCGAAAACAGGCTTTTGGGTGTCCGGGTCGATTTTTTCCACCTGTTTCTTAACGGTAAACGGGGACGGTGCAAGTATCTTGATAGCTTTTTCTCCGGGCTTTACATGGCGGTCAAATTCCTTTTCCCATTGTTTATAGCCTTTCACAAGGTTGCCGCCCTGCATGGCGATAAGGATTGTATTGTTAAGGCTGTAATCATGGAATTTTGACATAGTACGCAGATAATCAGCGTAACGGTCGCTTTCATACAGTCCTAAAATTCCCTGTTCCAGTCGGTCGGTAATCTCTTTCATTTTGTCGGCGGGCTTTTCAGAAGATAGGATAATCGGGAGAACCGGGGGCTGCTCTGTGGCGGTGGTCGGTATGGCTGCGGAAGCGTCAAGGTCTGCCTGTTCCTTTTCCTGTACTGGCGGCTGCGGCGTTACCCGGTATTCCTCCGGCACGTCGCGCCCGTCGTACCATTCTGTAAAGGTGTTGCGGTTATTGTAGATATAGCCCTGCTCGGTAAATCTGCCCCCGTCATTGATAGCAGCGTCCCGCCCGTATTCCTCATACATGAAATATTTTTTTGCTTCTTCGGGCAGCTCCAACTCGTCCAGTTCTTCAATCAGATAATGCCCGTAATCTTCCTCACTCTGTACGGACGGGTAAAGCCAGTAACAATCAAGGTTTTGTGCAAGGTTTATAATGTCCTGCAAGTCCCTTGTATGGTCGCCGCATATTATAGCCGCAGCAAATTTTTCCCGGTCGTCGTCAAACTGCATTTTCAAAAGTTCGCTCAAATAGTTCAGTTCGTCAAGGCTTTCAAGTTCGGTCAATTTTCCTGCCAGTCCCGGAATAGAGGACTGGTATTCTGTGATATGCAGCTCCCCGTAGTTTTTGCCGTCAATCCCGATACGGTCAAAGACTTCTTTCAAATGCTCGGCAGTCGTGGGGAATGATACCCATTCGCCCGCAGGTCTGCCCTCGGTGTGCTTTCCAAGATTAGAAAGATACCCGCTTAAAATCGTTTCTGCCATGCGTTCACTCCTTTCGTTTTCAATCATGCGGTGCATAAGTTCGTAGTCCTCCATGCTCATGCTCCCGTCAAAAATATAGGGGTCGGGTTCTTCTCCGTCCCGGTAGGCTTTTTCAGAGAAAGGAAGCCCCGCAGCGTGGGCGGCGGCTCTTGCTTCCTCGATAAGCTCCGGCGGCAGCCTGTCGTCGTGGGCTTTGATAAATTCTCCGATATTGCTATATCCGTTTTCGTAGTGGCGGCGCACCCCGGCGGTCAGTTCGTCAAGGCTCATATCCTCGCCAAGATAGCCGGAATAATAGCCGTTTACCACAACAGCGGCGGGGTCAGTCTGTTTGATTTCTTCCATGCGGCTTCTGTCCTCCGGGTAAAGGTAGTCGCCCATTTCAAGGTGGAAATATTCAGCGTTCCAAGAACGTCCCGTTTTCCAAAACGCCACCCAAGCGATACCGTCCCTTAATTCTTCTTGATAGTCCTTTACGGTGTCCCGTAAACTTGCCATGTGTAACCTCCTTTCCAAACGGCAGCGCGGACGCTGCATTTTCCAGTTTCATCATTCAGTACCCCGCGCCCGTATTTTTGCCAAAGATTTTTCAAGATTTCAGAGGGTTTGGGAAACTTCCCAACAAGCAAAAATCCCCGCCGTTCTCGGTAGAGAAAGCAGGGATTTTACGGAAAAGGGTACTCTTTTCCTATGCTTGCTATTCAGTTATTTTTTCTTCGGAAGCTCCACCCGGTAGTTAACGTATTTCCCGCCCGTATCAGCTAATACGATAGTTCCGTCGTAGGTTTTGCCCGTCTTTGGGGAATAGAGCTTTTTCACATTTACTTTGCCGGATTTTAAGAGTGCAGCGGCAATCTTCGGGGTAAAGGCTACTTTGCGTTCCTCAAAGAAACGGTCATTTTTCCACATGGTAAAGATACATTCTTTGTTGCTGCAATAGTAATTCTTCTTGCCCTCATAAACGGGAGAACCGCAGCGGGGGCAGCTTCCCAATGCTTCCCGTTCCGGTTTGAACATCTGCGATTTATCATCAGAAAGAAACGGATAGGTCTTTACCAGTTCCCGCGCCATATCCTCAATACCCTCCATAAATACGGCGGGGTCTGCCTTGCCTTTGGCTATCTGCGTCAGATTGTTTTCCCATTCTGCGGTAAGCTGCGGGCTTGTCAGAGTGTCCGGCAGGACACACACAAGGTTGATACCGTCCTTTGTGGGAAGTAGCTGCTTGCCTTTTCGTTCCACAAAACCGCCCTTAACCAGTTTTTCAATGACGGCAGCGCGGGTGGCGGGCGTTCCAAGCCCTTTGCGTTCTGCGTCCGGGTCGGTGTCCTCACTTCCGGCGCGCTCCATAGCAGAGAGCAGCGACGCTTCGTTGTGGGGCTTTGGCGGTGTGGTGTCATGCTCCGTTACCGTTGCCGCCGGATTTTCAAAGGTCTGTCCCTCGGTAAATGGTGGCAAGGTCTTTTCAGTGTCGCTATCTGCGTTGTCCGCTTCGGGCTTGTTCTTTAAGGCTGCCCTGTATTTTCGGTCAATCTCTTTCCAACCGTCGGACAGCACCGTTTTTCCCCTTGCGGTAAAAGATTGTCCGGCACATTCAAAAATCGCCGTAACCGCTTCAAAGGTATGCGGTGCAGCGGTCGCCATAAGCAGACGCGCCCCGGCAAGAGTAAGGATATTTTTTTCGCTTTCCGGCAGCGCGGCAAGGTCGGTCTTTGCAAGCTCCATAGTCGGGATAATAGCATGGTGGTCTGATACCTTTTTACTGTTCAGCACCTTTCCAAGCTCCGGCGTGAAGTCTTTTCCCGCCATAAAAGGAAATTTCCCACAAAGCAGCTTGATAATGCCCGCCGCTGTGTCGCCCATGTCGTCAGTAAGATAACTGCTGTCTGTTCTCGGATAAGTAAGAAGTCTTTTTTCATACAGGGCTTGTGCAAGGTCAAGGGTCTGCTTTGCCGTATATCCGAACAGGCGGTTTGCTTCCCTCTGTAAAGAAGTAAGGTCAAAGAGCTTCGGAGGGGCTACGGTCTTTTTCTCTTTCACAAGGGAAGTGCAGACTGCTTTTGACGCTTCGCAAGCAGCTTTCAGACTGTCAGCTTCGGAACGGTCAGACAGTTTTTCACTTGCAGCTTCCGCGCCGGATAAGGACAGGCGCACATGATAATATTTCTCTTTCTTAAAGGTGGTAATCGCTGCGTCCCGGTCAACAAGCATTTTTAAGGTCGGGGTCTGTACGCGCCCTACATTTAAGGTATGATTGTAAAGGACAGAAAAAAGGCGGGTGGCGTTGATACCGATAAGCCAGTCTGCCTTTGCCCTGCATAGTGCGGAAGCAAAGAGCGCGTCGTATTCTTCGCCGTTCTTCAGACGGGAAAAGCCCTCTTTGATAGCAGCTTCTTCCATTGAAGAAATCCACAAGCGGCGCATAGGCTTCCTGCACCCGGCAACTTCATAGACAAAGCGAAAAATCAATTCTCCCTCGCGTCCTGCGTCGCAGGCGTTTACGACTTCGGAAACGTCTGCCCGGTGCATAAGCTCCTTTAAGGTCTTGAATTGCTTTTCCTTATCAGCCGCAACGGTGTATTTCCATTCCTGCGGCAAAATCGGTAAGCTGTCATAGCTCCACTTTTTATACTGCTCCCCGTAGGCGGCAGCTTCGGAAAGCCCTACCAAATGTCCTACACACCAAGAAACAAGATAGCCGTTTCCTGTAAGAAATCCGTCTTTTTTCTCCTTTGCCTCAAGTACGGCGGCGATTGTCTGCGCCACACTGGGCTTTTCTGCGATAACTAAAATCAAATAAAAATCCTCCTTTCGGGTAAAAGAAAAGAGCAACCGATTTTTCGATTGCTCCTAAGTGATTGTATAAAATTGTGCAATATGAAATATAAAAATAATTTGACAAACTGAAATTTACTTATTCCGTCTAAAATACATTTCAAATAATAATCCAAGTCCGGAAACAATAGATAATATTATTCCTGCTGTGTACCAGTTTATCTCATTCGCTAAAAATCTGCTAAATTCCGAAGCTCCTAAAATCATGACTATGCCAATAATGAATAAAATAATCCATATTTTTCTTTTAGTCATTCTGAAACCCTCCTTTGATTTTTCTAAATTCAAGTTTGTTTGTCGCTGTCATTTCCTATGGTTGGAACAATTATATCATATTCCATATCGCAAGTACATCTTTTTATCGTTCGGTCTGTCGTTTATTTTCCAGTTTTCTCATACAGTACCCCACACAAGGGGACTGTCCCTTGTAAGGGCAGCCCGCGCAACGTGGGGAAGAAAGCTCCGGCGGGGATTTTTCCCCTTTGCCATAGTCCGGTTTCTGTATCATCATCTTTTCAAAGGGATTGTCGGTAAACAGGGTCATAGGGTTTCGTCCTCCGTTTCTTCATCTTCGGAAGTGTTCCCGGTATCTGCTTCCGGCTCGTCCTCGTCGTAGTCCTCAAAGTCAAAATCTTCAAGGTCGGTGTTTCCTTTCACGTTCTGCTTCGGTTTTACAAACTTAAAGTAGTAGAACACTGCGCCACCACCAAGCAGCACAAAGAGGACTAAGGCAAGCACCGCACCGGGATTGCCGCCTTTTTCTTTCGGTTCTTCTGGCTGCTCGGTTGGTGTTGGGGTAGGTTCCTTGCCTGTGCAGCCTGTCAGAGTGGTTGCACATACCGGGCAGGACATATTTACTTTTCCGGCTTCGCATTTTTCTGTACAGTTGCAGACTTCCGGCTTTTTCGTGGCTTCCCCGGTTTCCGTCAGTGCCATAAGGTCGGCTTCGTCTACTTGATTAAGGAAATGTACGGTCTGTTCCCCCTCGGCTGCCCGGTCAATGAGGATATAGAAGTAGTTGCCGCCTTTGGTGGTAACAGTGATAAGCTGCTTATTGCCGCCAAAATCATCAACCAGTGTTGCGTTGCCCTTTGGGGTAAGGGGCGGCGTTTCTTCTGTTTCCTCCACAACTACGTTGCTGTCGTTGGTCGCGTCCTCTGCGGGTGGCTCTGTGGCTGCGCCCTGTGCATAGGCAGGGACAGAAAAACCGCCCATAAAGATAAGGGCGGCACAAAGGGCAGTCATGGTCTTTTTCAGTTTATTCTTCATCTGCATTTTCCTCCTGTTCATTTTCTTCTGCGGGTGTGACAGTCATGCCGGGAATACCGCCGCCGGACAGCATAGCGTTCAGTTCCTGCGGGGTCATACGCATAGCGCGTACAAGCTGCACGATTTCAAGGTTTTCCGCTTTGGTTTTCTGTGCTTCCAAGCCTTTTAACTTGTTCTGATACTCTGTGATTTTCTCGCGGGTCTTTGCGATTTCCTTATTGATACGGTCGATTTTATTGTTTGCCATACGTCATTTCTCCTTTCTTTTTGGGGCTGTGTTACCAGTTCATCAGCCCGTAGCCTTTGATACATTGATAGTTGAGGTCATAGCTCTTTATCTTGCAGGCGTCGCCGGAATTGCCCTCAACGGTATAGACGCGGCTTCCGTCCCTGCCAAGCACAAGCCCCACATGGTCGGCAACGCCGTCTAAATCCCAGTCGAAAAAGATAGCGTCGCCCGGTGCGATATTTTCATAGCCCCGCGCGCCCCATTGTCCCCTTGACTGGAACCAAGGGACGCCCTGCCATTCGCAGCCTGCAAAGCGGGGTTCGCTTTTTCCGGCTTGATTGTAGCACCATGACACAAAGCAGGCGCACCATTCCACGCGGCTGTTAAAGCCGTACCAAGACCAATAGGGGTAGCCGCCCACATTTCCGACCTGCTGTTTTGCAAGCTCCATAAGCTCCGGGTTTCCGGGACGTGTGCCGTTTACAAACTCCACGCCGCTTAAATCCTCGGACGGGCTTCCGTCGGGAGAGCCGCCGCCGAAAATCAGCGGTTTGTTGCCCTGTGTCTGTAAGTACACCTTGAACATTTCAAACTGCTGTGGGTTCAGCAGTTCTTCCGCAAGGGAAGCAATCGGCTTGTTTGTCAGCTTCACGTTCAAGATACGGTATTCGTATTCTTCCTCGTTGCCCTCCTCGTCGGTGGTGGTGCGTATCTCGATTTCTTCCGTCAGCGTCAAGGTGTACTGTAATCCGAACAGCCGCTTTAGCTCTGCCTGTGCGCTCTGCGGGGTGTAGCTCTGTAAAAGGGCAGTCAGATAAGACGCAAGCTCATGTGGGTTATGCCCGATAGTGTCAAGGTCATAACGGTATTCATCATAGCCGGGGTGGGTGCTTTCGATATTGTCAATTTCCTGTTGCAGCTCATTTTCCATTGCAGCATAGCTCTGTTCCGTTGCCACAAGGTCGCTGTCCTCAGACGTGTAGGAAGTCCCTAACACGCTGTTCATGCTGCCGGAAAACATTGCACCGCAGGAGGAAAGCCCTACCGATACCATGATGAACAGAAGCAGCGCAGCGATAGCGATTATCACGCCTGCCGGGTGTCGCCCGGCAAAGGCAGCCGCTTCCTTTGCTGCTGTCTGGGACGCTCCGGCGGCTGCTTTGGCGGTAGCTGCGCCGCCTTTCTTTACCGTCTTTGCATACTGGCGTTTGATTTTCTGTTTCTGCATGAACCGGGAAAAGGGATTGCTTGTAAGCTGCGGGTTTTCCTGCAAGGCTTTGTGATACTGGAAGTTCACATTCGCCTTGAACGCTGCCTGTTCTGCCTTTGCGACTTCCCGGTAGGGTTTCAGCTTATGGCTACGGTAGCCCTGTTTTAGTTTCCGCGTCCCGTACCTTGCGCCACGCTCGGCAAGTTCCTCCGATTTGTGCGCGCCCTCCACGCCGGAATTGTCTTTCTCGACGCTATGGATTTTGTTGTGAACAAAAATACCCGCTTCCTGCGCGGGGCGGGATAACGGGTTATTATGGGGTTTGCCGCCGGGTATGGGCTTTTCCTGTTCTTCAAAGTGCAGGCGCGTCTTTGCCTTTCCGGTGGCTTCCTCAAAGGTGCGCTCTTTTACAAGTTTCTTTTGTTTGGGGAGAGCTGCCTTTGCTTCGTCCAGTTTGTCGGCTGCTTTTTCTGATTTTTTGATGTAAGTTTCCAGTTCCGGCGTTGCCCGTTCCTCGTCGGTAAACTGCAAGCGGGAAGTGGAAGTACGCAAAACGGTAGCTTCCTGCGCTTTCTTGACTGCCTTTTTGCTTGCCTTTCGGGTATGGGCTGCGTCAAGGTGTTCCATGACGCGCTCTGCGGTAGCGGTGTCCGGCTGTGAAAAGTTGCTGTCTGCTTCCCGGCTGCTGATACGCTCGGCGGTCTGCTGTGTTTCGTTGACTTCCACCGCACCGTCGCGGGTCATTTTCTGTGTGATTTTATCGCGTGGTTTTAACTGTTTCATAGGCTGCTCACTTCCTCCGGCTTCGTCGTCATAATGCGGTAAAGCTCGGTGTCTTTCGGGAAATGGTCTACAAAGGGCAGCACCACATTTCCGTAAAAGATAAGTCCCTCGCCCGCTTCGGTGTGGGTTACATACTTCATCTGCTGTGGGCTGATGTTTAACTGCTTTGCAAGGATAGCCCGGTCGCCCTGTGCCTGATTGAGCATGAGGACAAAATCAGAGTTTTCAAAGATATTTTCCACCTCGCGGCTTGCTAAAAGGTCTTTGATATTCTGCGTGATAGCGGTCGGTATGCCGCCCCATTTACGAAAACGTTTCCAAATCTCCACACTGTAAGCGGCGGTCTGTTCCTCTTTCAAGAGCAGATGAAATTCGTCCATATAGTAGCGGGTGGACTTTTTCTCTGCCCGGTTGATAGTAACGCGGTTCCATATCTGATTGTGATAGGTAATCCGCCGCTTTTGCCATATCTCCCGATATGGTAGTCAGGACGGATTTTCCCCCACGTCGCACCGTGCGTGCGGCTTTCGTCGCACACGGCGCTCCATCAATACGGATTAGTTGTTGCGTGTATGTGAAACTACCAGTTTTTCCCTATAACTTAAAATCTTCTTTTGCACTTGTTTTTCATAATCACTGATGTCCATGCCCGGCGTGTTAATCGCCATAGAGCATTTCTTGTGTACTGATATAAGGTTGTTGACACGGTTTACTTTATCCAGCGGAAGATATGGGTTAATTCTATGGGTGTATGGAGCATGGTCTATCAACCATTTTCCGCAAACCCTGCATTTGAGCCGGTCACGGTTCAGGGCGTATGCCTTATTCATGACAAACTCAAAATTGTTCAGATAGCCCCATTTACCCTTTAAGACAGCGATTGACGCATTTTCTGAATACACATCATCCAATCTGGCTTGTATGCGCTTCTTCTTAGTGCGCCTGAAATTGATTTCCCGTCCTTCGGCAGTATAGGGCGTTTCTTTTGGATTTTTCCCTCTCGTTTCCTGCCAGTTACAGAACGTGAGCGATGTAACTCCAACATAGATGTCACGGTATTTGACAGAAGGTATCTTTTGCCTGTAATTCTGGTGTATTCGGGGAAGGTTCTGCGTATCTTTGGCTCGAATCCATTTCCCTTTATACTGTTTGAGCCGGCGGCTCGCTGCAAGTTGTATCTTTCTGCCATATTTGTCCATGCTCACGCTAACCCATGTGCAGCATTGATAATACTGGATGACCCCTCGTATCTGGCTGTTAATCCGATTGATTTCATCAATCAGCTTTTCACGGCTTGTATCCCGTGGGATTTTCTTAATATTATCCGCTATCACATCAACTTTGCGTTTCAGTCTTTCTCTGTCCGGCTGTGTTCTGGTAACATAACCATGTTCGCCTTTCCCCTTTACTACCTTAAACTCGTATCCGAGAAATGTGGCGTGTTTCTTTCTTACATCCGTAATCAGTGTTTTCTCTTTGGATAATGTCAGCTTCATCTCTGTTTCCAGAAATTCCTTTAACGATGATTTCCAAAATTCAGCATGTTCCCGGCTATCTGTAATAATTACAAAATCGTCGGCATACCTCACTAGGAATCCCGGCACCAGTCTGGTCTTTTTCAATGCCCTTCTTTTTGCGGAATCCTGATTGTATTTGTGGGTGGTGTTTTTCAGTTCCCACTGTTTTGTTACCCATTCATCCATAATGTCGAGATAGACATTTGCAAGCAGAGGGCTGATAATCCCGCCCTGCATAGTGCCTTCTTCATTTACTTCACATTCATCAAGAACGCCTGCTTTCAGCATTTGTTTGATGATTTGAAGCACACGCCGGTCTTTAATTCCCAAATGATATAGTCTGCGAAGAAGTATAGCGTGGTCGATATAGTCGAAACATTTACTGATGTCTCCTTCCACAAACCAGTAATAACCTGTGTGGAAAGTGATGAAATTCAGTCTTTCCAGCGCCATTGCCGTATCCCTCATTGGGCGGAAACCATAAGAATGTTCAAAGAATAGCGCTTCTACAATGGGTTCCAACACGATACGCATACATTCCTGTACAATGC
>OIHN01000168.1_pt1 | contig 13120 bp, 26 predicted proteins | sample 1582571 | NCBI WGS metagenome assembly OIHN01 (sample SAMN02675046, study PRJEB24791) | human gut metagenome, SKBSTL021 | isolation source: stool | host: Homo sapiens | place: USA | reverse complement strand
GATCGCATGGCCAACGTGGTGACGGTACGCTTTTCGCCTATGCGCCGACCGTCAAGATCACCCGTAAGGGATTGGCGCTGTTACACAGGCGTCTCGGAGAGCGGACGTTGGATGCCGCGCTTGGGCCTGAACAGGGAGGGGCTACACGATGAAAAACCGCAGGACATTGACGGACGCGCGAAACACCATCGCCGACCGTCCACGCAAATGGCGTAGGCCGGTGCCTTGCCCGATTTGTGGCGGCAAGGACATCAGATTCTACAAGTGCGGCTACGGCTTCGACCGAATCACCTTACAGATAGTCCGATACTGGGATGTCGCATGCAGTGGGTGCCTCCGCTCTGCCGTCATCCTCACCAACCACACCGACCGTAAAGAGGCAATCCGCGTATGGAACTACCTCGCAACCGGCTACCCGAAAGCAAAGGAGAATACGAAATGACCAGAACCATCACCGCGAACGTGGAATCACGCAAGACTGTCAACGAGCTGGCTGTCATTGATTGGGATGACGACAAGTATGGCGAGCCTACCGAAGAGAACATCCTCAAAGCGCTCAATGATGACAAGGTCTTCTCCTGTGAAGTCATCGATACTGACGATTCAGTCGAAGAATACCTCAGCGTCAGCAACATCGAAGAAGACGAGGACTGATCATGACCAACGAAGAGTTGATTGAAACCATAGATGAGCTGGAAGAACGTCTAGCAGTACTCCGAGAAGACGCGAAAAGGCTCAATGACAAACTTCATGCACTCGCCACACCCACCCCGAAACTACCGGAGAAACCGGGCTACTATCTCACGCAACAGCACATGCTCCTGCTTTGTGACATGGAGGGTGATTGGAGCGTACGTGAATTCGGTGAGCGCCCTATCCGCGGCTTCTGGGTGGAGGGTTCGCTTGATTGTTACGAGAGAGACCCGAAAGTCATCTATGCGGCGCTCGGCCCCGATGCCTTCCCGCTGGTTCCCCTCGGTGAAGTGATTCTGCCATCCGAACATATCAAGGAAGACAAGGAAGACTGACATGAGATTCGACAAAAGCCCCAGCGGCGCCAATTCCATTTCCATCAGCATGGACGAAGCCATGGGTACCCGCGTCTACTTCGATGAACGCATCGACAATACAGGCGAGATCAATATCGTCATGAGTGATGACAGGTTCATCGAACTGCGCGACATTCTCAACAGGCTCTATCCATTGGAAGACACCACGCCTACGGTGACATTGCCGGAAGCTCAGGGCCTGTATCTTACGCAAGACCGTCGAGTGGTGTTCAAGGACTGCGATGACGATTGGAGTCTGGTTGGGTTCAACAGTAGCGTCGTGGAATGCTTCTGGGATGGGCTCACCTACACCAAAGACCTGAAATCCATCGTTTCCAATCTTGGCATTGACGCATTCCCTCTGATTCCGGTCAGCGCCAAACCATCCAAGGCCGGTGATTGATCATGGCTGGTCGTGAACCGATTCAGGTGAGTGTCGTGTTCAAAGTGTTGGACGAAGCTCAGGCTCGAGAGTTTCTGGGCTTGGGTCAGGGCACTCAGCGTGAAGAGTTGAACAGGCTTGCCGTGAACATCGGCGGTAAGAAACGGTGGCTGTCTACCACCCTTGCGGCATACGCGGCTGGTTGTCCTCCGTGGAATAAGTGAAGATTCTTCCCCTTCCGGTAGGGCACTAGCCGGTAGGGGTCATCGCCTGAGAATGAGGACGTGGCTTTACACTCCCTCGACGACTTCTCCTTGTACTCCTTTCACATTGCGTCAGCATGCATGTCGGGGGATGCGGGGCCGCTCATGGTTCGACTCCATGCTCAGGCACGATGCCACCACCAACTTGCGAGCGAATACCCAGTTCTATTGCGTGGTGGCACCAGATAACTGAATAGGAACCCGATACGGCGGGAACCCCCTGAAAGAAAAGCAGTTTTCCGAAGGCGTTTACATACACTACCCGCCGCATCATGCTGGCGAACGGTTTCGACGGTCACGAACGAAGAAAGGCATACCGCAATCATCACATGCCAGCATGCGTGACAATTTCAGGCCGTCACGCACGAAAATCAGACCGCCGCAAGTTCAACCCTTGCAACCGGCACCAAGATCGGAACACACACTTTTTTAGGAGACTTATCATGACACACAACAACAAACTTGCACAGGCCAAATCGATGCCGAATACCCACGAGGTAATCGCCTGTGCATCATTCTTGGACACGGCCATAGCGGTTTCGAATACCCAGCCCACGAACGCCATGCCTACAATCCTTGCCGCCGCCAAGACTGATTCGAATACCCATCCATCCAGCGCGGCGGCACCAATTCTTGGCTTGCACCGAAGACCGTCGGAATACCCACCAAGACGACGTGTAGGCCATCATAAATCTTGCGGGAACACCAATATGACGACGAATACCCACGCGGATACCGTGTTTCCGCACTCATTCTTGGGGTAAGCCATTTCTCCCTCGAATACCTATCCTGAGTGCGCTTACCCCACCTGATTTTTGGGGTGGACCATCTATTCCACGGATATCCGACAATACCGCGTTCAACCCAATAAAAAAGTCCACCCCATAAAAAGGGGTGGACTCCATAACCAACAAACAAAGGATAACAAATGAATCTGACAACCGAAATCAGCGCCATCCAAAAGCATGGCATCATCAACCCCGCCGAAATCACCATCGATCGGATTCTCCCCGCCATCCGGGTTGGCGAAAACCCGAGCCTACCTGATAGCGGAAGCATTGGTGAAATCCAGCGTCCGCAAGGACGAAAACGGCGAACGGTATGCGCTGACCGAATACGGGCAACTCTACATCGACCGCCGCAACACGACCGCCGTCACCCACTCGGAATGGACCCCGGCCATTCACAGAACGACGCCATGCGAATCCTCATGAAACGACTGCTCTGCAACATGTGGAGAGCCGCAAGGGACATCCACGAAAGGGAAGACCAGTGACCGACCTGACCCGTTCCGAAATCCTTGCGAACATTCCCTACCCGGTGGAATTGGAGTTGGCCCCGTCGAGAGTGTTGGAAGACTGGAAGGATTCACACCCATGTCTGGACTTCTGAAAAGGCTCTTGGTCACGCCGATAGAAGTGAACGACGCCGAGTTCACCAGCATCATGCTCATACATGAATGGTATCGGGCAAGCGAAGTTGACGAACTGTTGGAAGCCGTGGTGGAAACCATGTGGAAGTTCCTGAACACGAATCGGGAACTGTCCCGGGAAAACACGGAACTGAAACGCGTATTACGCAAACTTGCCACGGCATATCCAGACCTCGACCAGACCATAAACGACTTCCTCAAGGAGAACGCGCAGTGAAATACATCAGCCTGTTCAGCGGCATCGAAGCGGCAACGGTCGCATGGGCGCCGCTCGGCTGGGAGCCAATAGCCTACGCGGAAATCGAACCATTCCCCAAAGCCGTCCTGAAACACCATTACCCCAACGTTCCCGACTTGGGAGACATGACAAAAGTAGATTGGAACGAATACCACCATGCAGCAGATGTCGTTGTTGGAGGATCTCCCTGCCAGGCATTCTCTGTTGCCGGACTCAGGAAGGCTCTGGCTGACCCACGCGGCCAGCTCATGCTCGAATATCTCCGAGCTTGCGCAGAAATTGATCCGGAATGGATCGTCTGGGAAAACGTGCCAGGAGTATTGTCGGCTGAACACGGAAGGGCCTTCCGGTCGCTCCTTGAAGCCGTGGCCGAACTCTGGCCTGATGGGGGGGGCGGCTTGGCGAGTGTTGGACGCTCAATTCTACGGTGTGGCCCAACGACGCGAACGTGTGTTCCTTGTCGTCAATACTCGAGACTGGCGGCGTGCCGCGCCGGTACTTTTTGAGCGCGAAAGCCTGTGCTGGGATCATTCGTCGAGCCGAGAGAAGAGGAAAAGCCTTACCGAAGGAACTGTTGACGGCATTGGGAACGCAGATCAGCGTATTGAACGCGCAATGATGTTGGACTTTCATCAACAGGACGGACGGTTCAAGGTCAGCGACCATCCCGACATGTCGAACACGCTCACTTCTCACATGGGTACCGGTGGTAACAACGTTCCGCTGATTCACCAAGTTGACGAAATTGAGAGAGAGTCGATGCCACCCAAAATGGTATGCCGGGCGGACACTCAGGCGAATGCCGCCCAAGGATTCGACCTCTCGCCGACGCTGATGGCTCATGCGGGTCAGGATGCTCCGTTCATCTATCCGGCACAAGCAATGGGGAAGACGTGTTCCCTCCACTCTGCGCAACCGATGGAATCAAACTGTTCATCGACAATCAGTCAATCAATGGCGGACGGCTCCTGATCGATAGGAGAAACTAATGGCTTTCACATTTAAGATTCGCGGCGGCAAAACAGGGGGTGGCAAGGGATTGCTCATACAGGAAGAGCTTTCCGCAACCCTCAGCACACACTCGGATCAATCACTCTACAAGGAAGGAGACGGTGATATGGAAGGTCTGACGGTACGCCGGTTGACCCCGTTGGAGTGCGAGCGGCTTCAGGGTTTCCCGGACGGTTGGACGGATATTCCTTGGAAAGGCAAGGAGCATGCGCCGGACAGCCCGCGATATAAGGCTTTGGGCAATTCGATGGCCGTGCCGGTCATGAGATGGATCGGCGAAGGCATCCAACTCGTCGAAAGGAACATGAAGTGACTGAAATCCAGTTCCCCAGCATGTTGGAAATGCCCGATAGGGAATACTTCTCACACCCGGCGATCGATCAGAGCGCGTTGAAGGATTACATGAAATCCCCTCGTGACTTCGCCTACTTCCAAACACATGAGGAGGAAACCACGGCGGCATTGACGTTCGGCAAATGTGCCCACAGTCTCGTCTTGGGCAGTGGCCCATTGGTCACGCTCAAACCGGACATGCGAACCAAAGCCGGAAAGGAGGAATACCAGCAGATATTGGACGAACACGGTTCGGATGATGTCGAGTTCGTGTCCAAAAAGGATATGCATCGCCTTGACGACATGATGGAAAACGCGCCCGACATGACGGAAATGTATGGGGGACGCCCGGAAGTCGCCATGTTCGCCACCGATCCGACAACCGGATTGGAGTTGAAAGGCAAGGCCGACTGGTTGCCGGAGGAGCCCGACGAGAACGGCGTGTATTGGATAGTGGACTATAAGACCACCCGCATGAGCACGGAACGCCTGTATGACGGCAAAAGCGTCGCCAAGGACGTTCGGGATCTCGGCTATCACATTCAAGCCGCCTACTACATGCGCTTGTACAAGCTGATAACCGGGACGAACAATCCCGTCAGATTCGTGTTCTGGTTCCAGCAGACCGTTCCGCCTTACAACACCAGACGATGGTTCTTCGATGAACTGCAACCTGAAATCACCGAAATCGCCAACCGGCGTATAGACCTCGCATTGGGCGAATTGAAGTGGTGGAAGGAACACGGGTGGATTGACGGCATGATTGCCAGTCAGTATGAGCCGGAACCTGAAATGATCCAATTCTCCGACTGGCAACTGTTGGATGAGGAAGAAAGGATAGACCAATGGCTGAAATGACTCACGGCAATGCCGTGATGAAGAAGAACCGGCAAGGATACGGCTACAACTACACGGATCTGGGAGCCACCTACAACTACATCAACAACGAGTTGAAGATGGAAGCCCATCCCGTGTTGGAAATGTGGCAGGAGCCGTTGGAAACCCAGCTGGGTCTCATGTTCGGCTTCGCGAAGACGAAATATCGGAACAAGGGCGAGAAGGATTGGAGCGAACCGGAAGCGCCCATTCCGATCATCGTCGGCGTGGAACAGGAGCGTGTCGGCAATGACGGGAACCGTAAGAAGCCCCAGCCGGTCATGCAACGTTTGGGTTCCGCCATCACATATGCGGTCAGGTATTCGATTCGTACCGCGTTCGGCTTGGCTGACACGGATGATGACGGCCAGTTGACCGGTTTCAGCTTGGATGTGCCGAAGGTGAGCGACGACAACCGGAAGCGTGTTGACATGATTCTGGACGCTTACGGGTATGTGGATGAGGAATCCGCGTCGAACTTCATCCGCACCGTATTGGGCAATCCGAGACTGTCCCTCACTCGTCTTACGGACGCTCAGGCCAAACAGTTCATCGGCGTGGTCGAACGGAACCGACAGCAGAACAGGAACGTTCCATCCAATGTTCAGGAAGGAAGGAAATAGGAATGGAAGATAACGAAGTCGAATTGAAGGATGCGAAACCGGGCATGTGGGCCACGTTCGACATACCGGAGCCGATTGACGATTCGGATTTTCATGCCGAAGCGGGCCATTATGAGGGCGTAATCGTCGAACCATCCTCAGACTGCATGCTTGCCGAAATGTTTTATGCGGTTACGCATGGGCATGATGTTACCCGGCTCAGTGTCGACGGCTCCGTTTTCGGGCTTAAAAAAGGCATGAATTACGGGTTCGCCCTTATTGAGAACGGGGAACGTCTCGATAAGGGCATCAACAAGGCGTTTACGAACGTCCACGTCTACAAGACCAAGCCGGGCAAGACCGAACCTACGCATTATGACGATATTCCACGGGATAGGCCGGGACTCTATATCGACGCGGAGAATGACGCATGGTGCATTGATGAGGATGGCAACGCTTGGGTATTCTGTGACAACCAGATGGACATCCAATACAAGGGTGATGACACTTCTTGGTCTGGTCCGTTCCGTAAGGCGAAGCTGGTGGCCGCATGAGTTTCAGCCGTAGAGCCGGATGCCCGTGCGCAAGATGCATCAAACTCGGCATGATCGCGGAATGCTCCGACTGCCATACTTCCGACTGTGCGAAGGCACGCTCGCACACGTTCATGTGCAACAGGCAAGCCAGTATCAAACATTCAACCAAGAACCAAAGGAGCATGTGATGGCCGGAGAGACCACTATCACCATCATCGGCAATCTGACCGCCGAACCGGAAATGCGCACCACGAGCAAGGGTGGCACGGTGTGCAATTTCAGCATTGCCGCCACACCCCGCCAATACAACAGTCAATCCGGCCAATGGGAGGACGGTCAGGCATTGTTCATGCGTTGCACCGTCTGGCGTGACATGGCGGAACATTGCGCACAATCCTTGCATAAGGGCATGCGGGTGATCGCGCAAGGGCGTCTCACCCAACGTTCCTATCAGGCTCAGGACGGGTCGAACCGTACCGTCATCGAACTGCATGTGGACGAAATCGGCCCCTCGTTGAAATATGCGACGGCTCAAGTGGCGAGAATCCAACATGCTGGTGGGCAATCCAACGGGTATAGCGCGGCGAAGAACATCGCCGAAATCAGCCAAGCCCACCCGTATCAGAATCATGGATTCTCCAACGCGAACCCGTTCGGCGGAGCCGCCCCAGCCCCGCAACCCGCAAACAACAGTCAGTTGCCGCCGTCAGACCCGTGGGGCAATGCGGGACAATCCAACGATTTCGGACAGTTCAACCAAGGAGATGAAGACTTCTGATGCGCAACAGCCAAGACATCTTCAACACGTTCGCATTCATCATGCAGAATCCCGGCATGTGGCACAAGTGGCCTCTCGTCTACCGCAACAAGGAAGAAGCCGAAAAAGACATGGACGCCCTATGGTGCGGCAAATACTGCCGGTTGGATGATGACCAGAAGCGACGCTTCCAATGGGCGCCGATGCATCAGACATTCCTGGACGTTGACGGACTGTACCGGGTGAAGATCCGGTACGCATAAAAAAGGAGGGGAACACACATGATTCCATACAGTGAGTTTCTGAAACGAAAGGAGCTGCGCGAGCAGGAGACTGGCATCACCGTAAGCCCGCAGCAGCTCCACCCATCCCTGTTCGACTGGCAGAAGCGTATCGTCCAATGGGCTTGCAAAGTAGGACGTGCAGCCATTTGGGCCGATACGGGACTTGGTAAGACCCGAATGCAATTGGAATGGTTGCGTCAGGTCTGCGCCGAACACGGGACGGGACTCATTCTAGCGCCATTGGCGGTATGCCAGCAGACCATTCGTGAAGCGACGTTGATCGGCATGGACGTTTCCTACGTGCATGACATGTCGGAAGTGGCCGGTGAAGGATTCCATATCACGAATTATGAGCGCGTGCCGAAACTGGACGCGTCAAGGTTCGATGCGGTCGTATTGGATGAGGCGTCGATTCTGAAACAGTCGGACGGCAAGACCCGCAAGATGCTGATCGACACGTTCAAGGATACGAAGTATCGGCTTGCATGCACCGCGACCCCGGCGCCGAACGACCCTGAGGAGCTGTGCAATCAGGCCGAGTTCCTCGGCTATACCACTCGCGTGAAGATGCTTGCCACGTATTTCGTGCATGACGGGAACGTGTGGCGGTTGAAGGGCCATGCGGTGAAGCCGATGATGCAGTGGATGTCGCAGTGGGCCATGGCGTTACGCAAACCTTCCGACATCGGCGGCGACGATACCGGCTACGATCTGCCCGGCTTGAACCAGCTCGTTGACGTCGTGGCCTATCACGGGAGCGTTCCCGAAGGCCAACTGTTCGCCGCTGACCTTGGCGGCGTGGGCGGGCGTGCGAGGGTTCGTAAGGAAACCTTGCGGGATAGGGTGAACCGTTGCGTCGAACTCGTCAACCGTGAACCGGGTGAGCAGTGGATCATCTGGGCCGGGTTGAACGATGAGGCGGACATGCTGAACCGTCTCATACCGGACAGCGTGAACGTCAAGGGTTCCATGTCGCCCGAGGATAAGGCGTCCGCGTTCCTTGACTTCGCGAACAACGGGATTCCCGTACTGATAACCAAGGGGTCGATGGCGTCGTTCGGCTTGAACTGGCAGAACTGCGTACGAATGATCTTCTGTGGCATCAACGATTCGTGGGAATCCTACTATCAGTCGATTCGCAGATGCTACCGGTTCGGCCAGAAACGTGTCGTTTCCGTGCATGTGGTGGTTTCCGACTTGGAACGTGAGATAGCGGAGAACATCACCCGCAAGGAACAACAGGCGACGCATTTGAGCGACGAACTGGTGAAGACGATGAATGAGAACAACTCGTATGGGAGGGCCGCATAATGGCGGAGAATATGTATTCACCGACGAAGCCGAAGGCAAGGATTGGACGCTTTGGCTTGGCGACTCGTGCGTTCGCATGGGTGAATTGGATGATGGCAGCGTGGATTTGAGCGTGTCCAGTCCGCCGTTCTCAAGCCTGTACGTATATTCGGATTCCATCAGGGATTTGGGCAACAATCCGACCCGTAAGGATTTCATTGAAAACTACGGGTATGTGATTCTGGAACTGTTGCGTATCACGAAGCCGGGCCGACTCGCCTGTGTGCATGTGCAACAGGTGGCTACGACGAAAACCGCCGACGGGGTGGTTGGCTTGACTGACTTTCGTGGCGATGTCATCAAAGCGTATGTGGATAACGGCTGGATTTTCCACGGCGACGTTTCCAACGAGGAATGGATCAAATGGGCGGAACCCGTCTGGTGGGACATTCGTGAGACGGATACGTTGAACGAATGTCTGGGTCGTGAGGATACGGACGAACGCCACATTTGTCCACTTCAGCTATCGTTCATCGAACGGTGCATCCGCTTGTGGAGCAATAAGGGCGAACTCGTGTTCGACCCGTTCGGCGGCATTGGTTCGACCGTGTATGAGGCCATCAAGCTCGGACGCAAGGGGTTGAGCATCGAATTGAAACCATCCTATTGGAAGGCTTCCGTCGAACTGATGCGGAACCTTGAGGACGAGTTGAACAAGCCGACATTGTTCGAGTGAAGGGGCGCGTGATGGGCGAACGTAATCGTGCCACGGCGAAGAAGAACGGTACCGCGATGGAAACCGCAGTGCAGGATTATCTCGCTTGGGCGTTGAATGACAGGCGTATCATGCGCACTCGCACTCATGGCAGTAAGGACATCGGCGACATCGGCAACGTGTTCTTCCATGGCGAACCGGTCATGATCGAAGTCAAGTGGACTAAGACCATGAACGCTTCCGAACACATGCGCGAAGCGGTCAAGGAAGCCGGCAACGCCGACTCGCCCTACCCGTGGGTGGTGCAGAAGAGGAACGGCGTCGGATTGGCAAGCCTTCACAAGCTGGGCCAACAGTACGCGTACACAACCCAATCCGTGCTTGAAGACATGCTGGGCAAATGTCCCGCCGCATTGTCGGCAAGAATCCACGCGGAACCATTGGGCCGGAAGAAACAGTTTCGACTCATCACCCTACAGGATTTCGCACTGATATTGAACAGCGGACTCCCCTTAGGGCCGGAAGAGGTTTAACCATGCAATACAAGCAGTTCAGATACCGGAAACAGCCGGTCAGCCGTACCGCCGCACTCATGTTGCAAGCATTGGAATACTCCCTGCCGAAACCGGAAGTCCAATCGAACTACGGTCAGGCGAGAATCATTCGCACGCTCGTCGATCGCGGATGGGTGGAACGTGACGGCAGGACGATAACCGATGAAGGCAAACGATGCTGGAGGTACATTCTCGAACGGTTCGAGCGGGACGCCAACGAAAAACCACGCACCCGCAGACGGAGAACCCCGAGGGACACCGACAAGATGCTGAAGGACATGCGGAAACGCCAATACCATTATTCGCCGCCGAAACTCAGACAGGTCTGGCCGGAGGTGCGGTGTGAATGATGCCGTGACGACGATCGTTCTCGTCATCGCATGCGTTCTGATCGCATGGCTGGGAGATGGCGATGGCTAAACAAGGCTACGTGCAACTGCTCAACGATTTCTGGATAAATGAGAAAGTCCAGGAATTGCGGGCCACATGCCCTTCGGCGGTGGGATTGTATGCGATGCTTCTCGCATTCTGCTCCGACAATCTCACAGACGGGCATGTTACCGAACGGCAGTTGCTGTACGTGGTCAAGGCGACGGATGAGGAAATCGACGCGCTCCGCGAAATGGGCATGGTCGAACCGGACGGGGACAAAGGGTTTCTCATACACGACTATCTGAAACACAACAGGTCGAAGGATCAGGTGTTGAACGCCCGTGAACACAATGTGGAACGGGTGAGACGGTACCGCAGTAGGAGAAACCTTTTGTCCGTATCGGACTGGATGGGCGGGAACCCCGATTGTCTGGATGCGGTTCGGGATGATTATCCGAATCTGGACTTGATGGACGCCTTGGCTTCTTTCAAACGCAAATGGGATGGGAGCGACCCCAGATCGGCGGATGGCTGGCGGCAACTGTTTGAAGGCTGGTGCCAGCGTCGCGCAGTAATAGGCGGCATCCCGTCCGGTAAACCCCACCGGCATACGTGGGCTTGCGAGCATACTGTAGGCCGGTTGGGATTGGGTTCGAGCGATCAGATAACCGACGTCGATGCGGCTATGAGAATCGCGGACAAGTTGAATAAGGAGATTGAATGAGTTGTAGGAAGACGGATAATCCGTCGAAGAAGACGTGCGACATGGTGGATAGTCGTGACGGCTACCGGTGTGTCCGATGCGGGAGAAGCCTGTATGCGGTGTCCGGTTCCCGCCATCATAGGATGCTTCGCAAACAGGCTCCGAAATCCATCAAGCACAATGTGGAGAATCTGATTCTACTTTGCGGAAGCGGGGATACGGGATGTCACGGCTACGTGCATGCGAATCCGGCTGAATCCTATGGGAAGGGCTGGATGGTGAAAAGCTATGAGATTCCCGCCAGCAAACCGTTGCTCACATTCCACGGGTGGGTGCTGTTGCATCATGACGGCACCATGACCCCTTACCGGATGGAGAAGCCATGAAAGCCACTTCGGGGAACATGTCGGTCATGCCGATGGGCGCCACGGAAGACAGGCTCTACAGGGTCAGCCGGTCGAACGGCGTCACGGTCATGTATTTGAGCGAACACGAAATGCGAGACATGTGCAAATGCCTGCAACAACTTGGATTAGTGAAAGTCGAGGAACAATGAGCACACCATCCTACTATCAGGACGATGCCCCGTTCGAAGCATGGGATCTGAGCAGCCTCTACACGTCGGATTGGGGTCAGGTCATCCAATACGTGTTCCGATGGCAAGGCAAGAACGGGTTGCAGGACTTGCAGAAGGCCGTGGATTTCGCCCGTCATGCCATTGCGAACGACGACCGGCCTATTCCGTGGAAGCATGCGCCCCATGCGGGCAAACTGCTCAGACAATTGCAGTCGATCGGCTGGGCCGACGCGACACACGTATGGAAGGCATTACGCCGTAGGGACGGGAATGCCACGTTGGACGCGATCAAAACCCTCATCAAGGAGCACAAATGACCAGTAGAATCGTCTGCCCGTTCTGCGATGAACCGGCAGTCATCAAGAAAAGTTCAACCACCAAATACGATTGGCCGACTTACACGACCACAACCCTCTACGCCTACGCATGCCCGCGCGGCCACTTGCGAAGCACATGGTATTCGAATGTCGAAGACGCGTTCAAGGCATGGATACGACTGGTGAAACTGATCGAACAGGAGGACAAGTCGGAGGACAAGTCATGACCCGCATGAGTGAGAAGGAACGGCTGGAAGCCGCAGCCGAACGCTACGAAGTATTGAAGCATATATTGCGCGACCCCTTACACACGAGGAATCTCGGCAGGGAAGACACCCTACGCGAACTCATCGACTGGCTTGGCAAGGAACGTGATTACGTGCTGCAATGGCGCGGAAAGGACGGGAAGGGCCTTGTCAATGACGCCGTACGGCCCGTTGACTCTTGGACGCATGAAGCGAACGTCCTCGCATATGTGATCCGTCACTGCGAAAACCTACTCGACAAGGAGGATACCAATGGCGACGAACGTGAGTGAAAGAGACAAGAAGGTGCTGCGAGAGCTTATCAAATGGCTCGGGACTGCGGAGGATGAGGAATGGGCGGACGTGGAAAACGGCAAGACCACCGCATACAGCGGATATGAGGCCTACCGTCGCACGATCAATCATTGCCAAGACATGCTAGCCAAGGAGATCAATCATGGCAACGAACGTTAGCGAGAAGGATAAGACCCTCAACGAAATCATCGACTACTGCAAGGCAAAAAGCAGGGAAGAACAGGATTACGCCCGCGGAGCGTTCGACAACATTGTCAGAAGCTGGGCTA
>OIHN01000163.1_pt1 | contig 13384 bp, 11 predicted proteins | sample 1582571 | NCBI WGS metagenome assembly OIHN01 (sample SAMN02675046, study PRJEB24791) | human gut metagenome, SKBSTL021 | isolation source: stool | host: Homo sapiens | place: USA | reverse complement strand
ATTGGATGGTTGCCCAAACTGCCGACGGGGAGCGGTCCTATGTGTGGAATTCCACGGCGGCACAGCTGATTGCCGGCAAGGTGGACGAGATGGCGCCGTCCATGCGACTTCGCAGATGCGGCGCGACTTACCGGAATCATATCATGTTATCGTGAACAATGTTGAGATTGCAACATTTTGCAACAATCTTACGTTCATGGAAAGATGTCATATCTTTGGCAAATCTCTACCGTAACGCGATTGAGTACCCATCATCCTGACGTACACTCGAAACGTATTGCGAATGAGGACATCACAACACAGGATGAGGGGAGCGGGCGTGAGGCTGAAGCTGGTGAAACGACTGGTCGCTGTCTGCTGCGCCGGCATTATGGCGGCGAGCGCCGCGGCCTGCGGAGCCAGCCAGGATACCCGTACCGAAATCACCGTATGGTCGTGGGAGCCCAGCATGAAGTCGGTGATCGCCGGTTTTGAAAGGGAGAACCCCGACATCCATGTGATTTGGAAGAACACCAGCGGGTATGACAAGCTCAACAATGCCATTCAGGATGGTTACGGCACTCCCGATGTGGTGCAGCTCGAGTACTATGCGCTACGGCAGTATGCGGTGAGCAGCCAGTTGGTCGACATTACCGATCGGGCCGATAACTATCAGGATTTCTTCACGCCTGGCACTTGGTCATCGGTGCAGCTCAACGGCCGCATCTACGGACTGCCGATGGATTCCGGCCCGATGGCGTTCTTCTACAATGAGGATGTGTTCGAGCAGGCCGGAGTAGACGCTTCCAAGATTCGTACGTGGGACGATTATTATGAGGCGGCCAAGAAGCTCAAGGAAATCGGCGTATACATCACGGCGGATTCCGGTGACGCCAGTTTCTATGATGCGATGATCTGGCTGGCTGGTGGCCGTCCGTTTTCCGCGTCCAACGATGGCAAGAACGTGAGCATCAACCTGACCGATGATTCGGGCACGAGAAGATTCACCGAATTCTGGCAGAAAATGATCGATGAGGGGCTGGTCAACACCAGTCTGAGCACTTGGTCCGACGGATGGAAGGAAGCCGTGGGCAACGGCACCGTTGCATCCATGTTCTCCGGAGCGTGGATGCCGTCATTGCTGATGTCGGATCTGCCCGGTACCGCGGGCCTATGGCGTGTATCCCAGATGCCGACCCCGGATGGCAAGGCCGCCACGGCGGAAAACGGCGGATCGGCGCTCGCCGTGCTGCAGCGTTCTCGTAAGCCCGAAGCGTCCTATCGGTTCATCGAATACGCATGTCATGAAGCCGATGGCATCAAGACGCGCGTGGATGGTGGAGCGTTTCCGGCCGACAACGATACCCTGTCCGATGCGGAATTCCTCAGCAAGACCACGGTGACCGATGACCGGGGCATCGAAGTGCCGTATTTCGGCGGGCAGGAATATAACAGGGTGCTTTCCCAAGCCGCCGAGAATGTGACGACGGGCTACCAGTATCTGCCTTTTGAAGTGTATGCGCGAAGCGACTTCCGCTCCACCGTGGGCAAGGCCTACAAGTGGGCCACGTTGCTGCGTCGCGAACAGGATAGGCTGAACATCATTGCCGCCGGTGGTGAAACCGACGCGTCCGGCATCGGCGACGCCTTGAAGAACACCGATTCCTCCGACCGGCTTAAGCTGAAAAGCGGCATTGCGCTGTGGCAGAAGGATCTGAAGGAGTACGGCAACAATCAGGGCTTTACCATTCAGTAGGCTCAGTAGGCCGAGCATGCGGCCGCATGTATGGGAGGCGGCGGATCGGTCGCTCCGGTCAGGGCCGATCCGTGCTTATCGTACGTTGCGTTCGTAGATGTGCAGCATGCCTTTGAAGATGAGTTCCGGATCGTAGATGTCGATCATATCGGTGTCATCGGCGAACACGCGGCTTAATCCGCCGGTCGCCACCACGCGGAAGTCCTCGTCGATCTCACGATGGAACTGCATGATGGTGCGTTCGATACCGCCCAGGAAGTTATAGTACAGGCCCGCCTGCATGGCAGGTTTCGTGCTTGTGGCGAGAATCGACTTCGGGCGCGTGATCTCCACCTCGGGCAGCTGTGCGGTCGCATCCCATAACGCCGCCGCGCCGGTTCGGATGCCCGTGGTGATGAGCCCGCAGATTACCGACGCGTCGGCCGTCACATAGTTGAACGTGGTGGCCGTGCCGAAATCCGCCACCAGAATCGGTCCGCCATACTCGTAATATGCTCCCGCGCAGTCGGCGATGCAGTCGGCACCCATGCTTTTCGGATTGTCTATGCGGATATTGATGCCGGTTTTGACGCCCGGACCCACGATCATCGGATCGATGTCAAGGAACTTCACGATGCTCGCGCGGAACGAATGCATGACCTTCGGCACCACGGAGGAGATGATCACGTCATCTACATCCCCCGGCGCGAAACCGCTCAGTTTAAGGAATTGCGTGATCATCAGACCATACTCGTCGGAGGTGTGGTTCGCCTTCGTGGTGATGCGGTACGTGCCTGCGATCCTGCCATCGTGGATGAATCCGAGCACGACGTTGGTGTTGCCGATGTCCACTGCGATCAAAAGCATGCCAAACTCCTTTACGATTCCTGGGAACCCTGTTCGCCGGCCACGTCGACATGCAGTCCGGCAAGTTCCGTGAGCATACGTTCGGCCAGGTTCCGTTTGCTCATCTTCTGCCAATGTTCGATATGAGGCCGCTCTGGGATCGATCCCGGCCGAAGCACGGTCACCACATTCGTGTCGGCGGCAAAACCGGCGCCCGGCGTGCGCAGATCGTTCGCGACCAGCATGTCGCAATGCTTGGAAGCGAGCTTTTTCGCCGCGTTGCCTTCAAGATCCTGCGTTTCCATGGCGAAGCCGCACAACGTCTGCCCGTCGCGTTTGTTGGCGCCCGCCCAAGCGAGAATGTCGGGATTCGACACCAGTTCAAGCGTAATGCGCTCGCGTCCGTTTTTCTTGATTTTCTCGGCGGATCGCTCGGCCGGACGGAAGTCGCCGACGGCCGCGGCCATGATGGTGATGTCGGCATTCGCAAACGCATCCTGCACGGCCCGGAACATCTCCTGGGCGCTTCGCACGTTGACGACATCGACGCCATGCGGCGCCTGAAGCGAAACCGGTCCGGACACCAGCGTCACCTTCGCGCCCATGTCCCGCGCCCGTTCGGCGATGGCATAGCCCATCTTGCCCGTCGAATGATTCGTCAGATAGCGTACCGGATCGAGCGGTTCCTGCGTAGGACCGGCGGTGACCAGTACGTTGCGTCCCTTCAACGGCAGCGAATTGTCCGGAAGATCGCCGTGCAACAGATCCGCCACGGCCGCTTCGATGCCGGCCGGCTCCTCCATACGTCCCTTGCCGATGTCGCGACAGGCAAGCATGCCGGATTCCGGCTCCACGATCGTCCAGCCAAGTTCCCGGCACGTCTGCAGATTGCGTTGCGTCACGGCATTGGCATACATGTGCACGTTCATGGCGGGGCATAGCACCTTCGGGCCCTCGTCATAGGCGAGAATCGTGCTCGTCAGCTGATCGTCGGCGATGCCGCATGCGATTTTCGCAATCGAATCGGCGCTCGCCGGCGCCACCACCAAAATGTCGGCCCACTTCGCGTCATCCACATGATTGATCTGCGTGGAGTGCATAGCCGTTGCGGAAACATCGCCGTCAGTACGCTGGGCGGCGAACATCGCCGTGCGTGTCGGCGTATGCGTCAGTGACGTGAACGTCAATGGAGTGACGAACTCCTGCGCGGCCGCGGTCATCACCACACGCGCCTCATGGCCCTGCTTGCTCCAGTCGGAGGCGAGATGGCAGGCCTTGAAGGCGGCGATGCTACCGGTGACCCCAAGAAGAATATGCGCAGTGGTCATGGCTTCACAGGTCCTTCCATAGAGCGAGCCGACGACGAGGTCAAGTATATATCGAAGCGGATGCGGCCGCGGGTACGCCGAGCGGTAGAATCAGACAGTGGTGATCGACCCGGTATGGGCGGTCAACCATGCATCGCAATCACATAGGAGCAAACATGTCGCAACCTTCAGGTGCGCACGGCGAAACCGGCGCAACCGAAACGAAGACCAATGCGGCGAGCACCGACGCAACGCTCAACGCGCGCGTCAAATCGCCGAAACCCAGCGGATTCAACAAGTGGGTCCCCATCATCGTCGCAGCCGTCGTCACACTCGCCGTCATCATCGGCATCGCGGTGGTGCGCAACGGCGGCAAAACCGACGGATCCGCCAACACTGCGAATACCGCCGATACCGTGACCATCGGGCTCAAACTCGCGCCCGTCAGCCTCGACATCCGCCACCAATCCGGTTCCGCCATCGAGCAGGTGCTCATCGGCAACGTCTACGAGGCGCTGCTGTCGCGCGATTCCGACAATCAGGTGCAGCCGGGGCTCGCCAAAAGCTGGGACATTTCCGAAGACGGCAAGACCTATACCTTCCATCTCAACAAGAACATGAGCTTCTCCAATGGCGACAAGCTCGACGCCGAAGACGTGGCATGGTCCATCAATCAGCTCAAGGAACAGCAGTACTACAACGCCAATCAGGTGGCGAGCCTCGAAAAAGCCATAGCCGTCGACGCCGACACCGTGCAACTCACGCTGTCGAGTCCCGACTCCAACCTGCTATGGTACCTGACCGGCCGCCCGGGTCTCGTATTCGACAAGCAGGCCAAGTATGACGCGAAAACCGAGGCCATCGGCTCCGGGCCGTATACGGTCGAATCCTTCGACTCCAGCAGCAAGATGGTGCTCAAGGCCAATCCGAAGTATTGGGGCACCGCACACAAGGCCGTCACGCAGAACGTGATCCTGCGGTTCCTGACCGATGACAATGCGGCGGTCAACGCCCTGAAAAGCGGTGACGTGGACGTGCTCTCCCCGGTCAACGCCACGCTTGCGAAATCGCTGGACGCCAAAACCTACAAGGTTTCCGCGGCCGACGGCAGCGACAAATACGTGCTCGCCTTCAATTGCACCAACGCCAAGCTTTCCGACAAGCGCGTACGGCAGGCCATCCGCTACGCCATCAACCATAAGGAGATCATCGCCTCCAGAGGAGACGTCGACTATGCGCTCGGCGGTCCGATCCCATCCGTCGACCCCGGCTACGAGGACCTGACCGACCTGTACCCGTACGACCTCGACAAGGCCAAGTCCCTTATGGCCGAAGCCGGCTACTCCACCGACAAGCCGCTTACGCTCACCCTTACCTACGCCAATACGTACGGCACCGAACTCGGCGACCAGCTACGCAGCCAACTTGCCGACATCGGCATCGAACTGAACATCAACTATGTGGAATTCTCCACATGGCTGCAGGATGTGCACGCCAACGGCGACTACGAACTGTCGCTGGTGGACCATGCCGAAAGCCATGATTTCTACAAGTGGACCACGCCGGACTACTACTACCATTACGACAACAAGGAAGTGCAATCGCTGTATGCCAAGGCGTTGGCCGCGACCGACGATGCCTCCCGCGACGACTACCTCAGGCAGGCGGCGAAGATCGTCAGCGAGGATGCGCCGGCGGACTGGCTGTTCGGATACCGCGTGAGCGTGGCCTATATCAGGAACATCTCCGGATTCCCGGAGAAACTCAGCCAGACGGTACTGCCGCTGTGGCAGATATCCAAGGCGCAATAGCCTCTCGGCCACGAGTGGCGCATGCTGGCCTTCCGTTCGTGACGCTGACACGTTGTGATTTGAAATGGTGAAAGAGACATATCATGAGATTCCTCGGTAAGCGGCTTCTGCTGTTTGTGGGGGCGTTGGTAGGGTTATCGCTGCTGGTGTTTGCGCTGCTGCGAATCCTGCCGGGCGATGTGGCGGCCGTGGTGGCCGGCACCAATGCGACGGCGGAACGGTTGACGTCGCTGCGCGCGCAGATGGGGCTGGATAAGTCGTATGCGGCGCAGTATGGCGATTGGGTGCTCGGCTTGCTGCACGGTGATCTCGGCACTTCCGTGGTCAGCGGCAAGGCGGTGTCCGCACAGGTGTCCTCGCGCGCTTCCGTCACCTTCCCGCTGATCGTGCTGAGCCTGCTGATTGCGCTGGCGATCGGACTGCCACTCGGATGCGCGGCGGTGTTGACCCGCAATGTGCGGTTGCGCGGGGTGTTCCATGCGGCTGCGATCGTAGCCGGTGCGATTCCGGCGCTGTGGGGCGGCTTGCTGTTGATTCTGCTGTTCTCGAAGGGCATTGGACTGATGGGATTGCTGCCTTCGCAGGGATTCCCGGACGCGGGATGGGCCGCTCCGCTGAGCGCGATGGCCGCGCTGGTTTTGCCGGCTTTGGCCACAGGCATTACCGCCGGTGCTTCGATTATGCGTTACACGCGTGCCGCGGTGGGGGACATGGCTTCCTCCCAGGCGGTCGCCATGGCCATGGCGTGCGGCATGACACGCAGGCAGGCCGTGTTGCGTGTGGCTTTGCGTCTGGCGATTCCGCAGCTGGTGTCGGTGATTGGCCTGACCTTCGCGCAGATGGTCACCGGGGTGATGGTGGTGGAGAACCTGTTCGCGCTTCCTGGCCTCGGTTCGATGCTGGTCACCGACGTCGGCAATCGGGATCTGACCGCGGTGCAGAGCGAACTGTTCCTGCTGGCGGCGTTTTTCCTGTTTCTGGGACTGCTGGTCGACCTGCTGCATCGCATGCTCGATCCGCGACTGAAGAATGCGACCATTGGTTCGGGTGAGGTGCTTTCATGAACGATCGTATGCATGCCCTGCGAGTCGTGCTGCAATCCATGTGGAACCGTGCGGGCGGCCGCTATGCGCTTATCGTGATGGGTCTGTGGCTGCTGGTGTCGGCGATTTCATTGGCATGGACGCCGTATTCGCTGTTGGCCACCGACGGTTTCAACACATGGGGCTCGCCGTCCTCTGCGCACCTGTTGGGTACCGATGGTGTGGGTGCGGACGTACTGAGCTGGCTAATGGCCGGTTCTCGTACGAATCTCATGATCGCCGTGCTTACGGTGGCGGTCTCGGCCGCGTTCGGCCTGCTGCTCGGCGCCGCCATGGTGTCGCGTCATGGCGCGTTCTCATCGGTTTCCGTGGTCGTCGTGGATGCGTTGATTTCGATTCCGACGGTACTCGTCGCACTGATTCTGTCCGTACCGTTCGGCGCGTCCGCGGTGGTGATCGTCGCCGCCTGCGGATTCGCGTACGGGCTGAATCTGGCGCGAATCCTAAGACCTTCCGCTCTGCTGGCCGCACGTTCGGCATACGTGGAATCGGCCATATGGTCGGGAGCCGGCCCGATTCGCGTGTTCTTCACGCATATTGTGCCGAACACGTTGCCGGTACTGTCGGTGCAGCTGTCGATGAGCGCCGGAACCTCGCTGCTTGCGGAGGCCGGCCTGACCTATCTCGGCGTCGGCGTCGGCGCGGGCGTCCCCAGCTGGGGACATTCCCTTGCCACATCCGTGCGGTTCATCAGCATCCACCCGTTGGCCGTGGTATGGCCGGGCCTGGTCGTGACGCTTGTGGTCATAGCGTTGAATCTGTTCGGCGATGCCCTGCGTGACGCCATCGATCCGCTGGTCAATCCGGCATTGAGGGAGGTCGCATGAGCGTAACCATCCGCAATCTCACCATCGTCATCGGCGGCAAAGCGATCGTCAGCCATGTCGATCTGGATATCGCCGACGGCGAGCGCGTCGGACTGATCGGCTCGTCGGGTTCCGGCAAATCCATGATTGCCAAGGCCATGATGGGGCTGCTGCCAGCCACTGCGCAGGTGAGTGGCTCCATCGAAATGGGTGGCAGGCGGATCGTCGGCGCCACCGACGCCGATATCGCCGATTTGCGTGGACGTTATGTGGGCATGGTGTTCCAGAATCCGGCTGCGGCGCTGAATCTGGTGATGACCGTGGCACAGCAGATCGGCCTTCCCCTGTATCTGCATTACGATCTGACGGCGGCGGAACGTGCGGAGCGCATCAGAGTCATGCTTGCCAAGGTGGGGCTTGACGAGGATGTGTTGCGCAAATATCCGCATGAACTGTCCGGCGGCCAGCAGCAACGCGTCGGCATCGCGACCGCGCTGGTCACCTCCCCTCATCTGATCATTGCGGACGAGCCGACCACGGCGCTGGATTCCATCACCCAGCGGCAGATCGTCGGCTTGTTGACTTCGCTGGTGGACGATGCCGGAGCCTCCATGCTGTTCATCACGCATGATTTTGCGGTATTGCATCATGCGACCACACGATGCTATGTGCTTGAGCGCGGCGGCATCATCGAATCGGGGGCAACGGCGGATCTACTGGCTTCGCCGCATACCGGGCAGGCCATACGGCTGGTTGAGGCGGCTCGGGAACTGTCGCTTACGACGAAGGAGTCCGATCGTGTCTGACATCGTGTTGCAGGGGCGTGGCATCGACAGGTATTTCGGTTCGGGAAAGCACCGCAGGCAGGTGTTGTTCGGTGTCGATATCGATGTCTATGCGGGTGAGTGCCTGGCGGTGATCGGCGGTTCCGGTTCCGGTAAAACCACGCTTACGCGGGTGTTGCTCGGACTGGAATCCTCGGATGGCGGCGACATCACCTATCAGGGGGTTGGCATCGCCGGTGGCGCGGAACGATTGCGCCGGCAGTCTGGTCTGGTGTTCCAGGACCCGTTCGGCTCCCTTGACCCACGTTGGCGTATTGAACGTTCCATCGCCGAGCCGTTGCGTCTGCATCATCCCGACTGGTCGGACGAGCGCGTGGGCGCCCGCGTGGCCGAGTCGTTGCGTATGGTCGATTTGGATCCGAAGGATTTCCTCAACCGTTTTCCCATGGATCTTTCCGGCGGGCAGGCGCAACGTGCGGCGATAGCGCGCGCCATCGTGGATCATCCGCGGATTCTGCTTGCCGACGAGCCGATGAGCGCCATTGACGTGGCCGCAAGAATCCGAATTCTTGATTCCTTCCGGCGAATTCGACAGGCGGAGCCGGACATGGCGTTGATTATGGTCTCGCATGATCTTGGTGTGGTACGGCATATCGCCGACCGCATCATGGTACTGCATGACGGACGGGTGGAGGAGAGCGGCCTGACCGGTGAGGTGCTGGACGCTCCGCGGCGCGACTACACCCGTGAACTGATTCGGGCGGCCTCGCTGTAACCGGTGCGATTTGGCTGGCCCGTCCGTTGCGCGATGGTCAACATGAGCATTGCGTGATCGGCATCCCGTTGTACGACCAGATCGCCGCCGCATAGCATCCGCATCCGTTCGCGGACGTTGCTGAGATCGATGATCGCCTGCCGGTCGTCCTTCAGACGGGTGCATGGCGCGTCGGACATGACCTGTACGTACCAGTATTGCCGTTCCTTCCATGAGCTGACCGTCAGATGAAGGCCGCTTTTGGAAGTTCTGCCATAGAGCAGCATGTATTCGATGACCGTCTGCAAGGACATGGGAGGAATCCGGAACGCTTGCTCCTCGAGTCGCCAATCGACGTGGATGGTTTCCGTCGGATCGAGTTGCTCCAACTTGATGTATGACTTGCAGAAAGCGACCTCGTCGATGAGCGGTACGGTCTGGTCGTTGCCGAATACCGACAGATTGCCACGCAGATATGCGGAGAAGTCGGCGATGATGCGGCGGGCCTTGGAGGGATCCTCATCGCATAGCTCCTCAATGGCGGTCAGTGAGTTGAAGATGACATGCGGCTGCCCGGCGAGTGTGATGGTTTTGCTGATGGCCAGATCGATTTCGTGCTGCAGTGCGCGTTGCGCGTTGCGACGTTCATGCAGCACGTACAGGAGTACCAGCGCCATCAATGTCCCGATGATGAGGGTGATGACGGCCAGATGCCGCAATTCGATGACGTACGTTGAATCCGCGGACGCGAATGCCCATGCGAATGGGTTTCGTACGTGTGTCGGATTCATGTTCCCCCCTGATGCCCGAGTACGCGGGTTCCTTCTCTTGTGCACCATAGCGGATGAACCGTATCAGAAGCGTATCTGACGACCCTGCAAGGCGGCGTCAAATCCAAGATGCCGTTTATGCGGAAACGATGGGAAGGGGTTGGTGAGCTCATCGGTAAGGTCATTCATGCCGGTCTTTGCGAAATCGGTTAAGCGTCGAGCGTTCACGTGTCGCAGCTATTGCCGGTGTGGTGGTGACCGTGTTGCACAGGGGGTGACACGCCGATGTCCGAGGGTGTGGTATTGTTTGAGCCATGTTCAATTTCTCATGTTGTTGCTGTCGCTGACCAACCGCCCGAGGGGCGCGCGGTTCATTGACGCATAACTTGAGATAGGACATTCTTCAGCGTCTGCATGCTGCAGACGGTTGTGAATCGTCAGCCTTCCGTTCTTCCACCGGCATGAGTGCCGCGGTTGGAAAACATGCGCAACGCAACGAATCCCATAACCATGTACGGTGCGGACGAGCGAAGAACATACGACATCACAACGGGTCCCGTTTCAACACTGCACGTGACATCGCGAGCTTCTCGAACACAACGAACACGACGCTTGAATATCGAAAGCCCCGAAACCACACTGCACAAAGGAAACGCCATGACCATCCACGATTCCCTGGCCGAACTCATCGGCAACACCCCGCTCGTCAAACTCAACCATGTGACCGACGGCATCAAGGCCACCATCGCGGTCAAGGTCGAATACTTCAATCCGGGCGGTTCGTCCAAGGACCGCATCGCCGAACGCATCATCGATGCGGCCGAGCGAAGCGGCGAACTAAAGCCCGGCGGGGTGATCGTGGAACCGACCTCCGGCAACACCGGCGTAGGTCTGGCTCTGGTGGCGCAGCAGCGCGGTTACCGTACCATCTTCACCCTACCCGACAAGGTCTCCGAAGCCAAGCGCGCCGTACTGCGCGCCTATGGGGCCGAAGTGGTCGTGACCCCCACCGACGCCGGTCCGGACGACCCGCGTTCCTATTATCAGGTGGCCGAACGCCTCGCCAAGGCGATTCCCGGCGGCTATCGCCCGAACCAGTACGACAATCCGAACGGCCCGGAAAGCCACTACCACACCACCGGCCCGGAAATCTGGCAGGCCACCGACCATAAGATCACGCATTTCGTGGCCGGCATCGGCACCGGCGGCACCATCTCCGGCACCGGCCGATACCTGAAGGACGTTTCCGACGGAGCCGTGCAGGTCATCGGAGCCGATCCGGAAGGCTCCATCTATTCCAATCCCGACGACGTGCACCAGTACAAGATCGAAGGCGTCGGCGAGGACTTCTATCCCAAGGCCTTCGACCGTGGGCTGCCTGACGAGATCGTGCAGGTGAACGATGCCGAAGCCTTCGAAATGACCCGTCGACTCGCAGGCGAGGAAGGCCTGCTGGTCGGCGGCTCGTCCGGCATGGCCGTCGTGGCAGCCATCAAGTACGCCCGCGAGCACGATTTGGATGAGCGCCAGACCGTCGTAGTGCTATTGCCGGATTCCGGTCGTGGATACATGGAGAAGATCTTCGACGACGACTGGATGCGCGCCAACGGCTTCGCCGACATCGTGGAACGCACCACCAAACCAAGCTTGGCCGAGCAGTACCTGTAATACCGGCCATCCATCATCATGTCAATCATCCGTTCAACCCAGACCATCCGCTACTTCCAAGGAGTTCCCATCATGACCATCTCGACCAACACCGCAGCCCTGAACGCCACCGCACTCGCCACCCGTGCCATCCACGCCGGACAGGAACCCGACCCGACCACCGGAGCCGTGGTCACGCCGATCTACATGACCTCCACGTTCAAGCAGGACGGCGTCGGCGGGCTACGCGGAGGCTACGATTACAGCCGTTCCGTCAACCCGACCCGCAACTCCTTCGACGAGCAGCTCGCCGCAGTGGAAGGTGCCAGGTATGCGCTGAGCTTCTCCTCGGGCCTGGCCGCCATCGATGTACTGCTGCGTTCCACCATCAGGCCGGGCGACAACATTCTGCTCGGCAACGACGTGTACGGCGGCACCTATCGATTGCTGTCCAAGGTGTTCGTGCCGTGGGGCATCGGCCTCGATGTGGTCGACATCACCGACACTGCGGCCGTCTCCGCCGCGCTGGGCAAGAAGCAGTACAAGTACATCTGGGTCGAAACCCCCTCCAACCCGTTGCTGAACATCACCGACATCGCCGACACCTCCGCAGTGGCGCATGCGCACGGCACCAAGGTGGTCGTGGACAACACGTTCGCCTCGCCGGTATTGCAGCATCCATTGGCCGACGGTGCCGACGTGGTCGTCTACTCCACCACCAAGTACATCGGCGGCCACTCCGACGTGGTCGGCGGCGCCGTGGTCCTCAACGACAAGGAGACCCGAGACGAGGTGGCCTTCCTGCAGAACGCAGCCGGTGCCGTGCCGTCCCCGTTCGACTCCTGGCTCGACATCCGAGGCCTGAAGACCCTTGACTTGCGTGTCAAACAGCACAGCCGCAATGCGCTCAAGGTGGCGCAGTGGCTCGAAACCCGTCCGGAAGTGGAACGTGTATGGTATCCGGGTCTTGAATCCCATCCGGGACACGAGATCGCCGCACGTCAGATGCACGGCGGCTTCGGCGGCATGATCTCCGTGCAGATCGCGGCCGGTTTCGAAGCGGCCAAGAAGTTCGCTGGCGCCACCGAAGTGTTCACGTTGGCCGAATCCCTGGGCGGTGTGGAATCGCTGATCGAGCATCCGGGTGCCATGACCCACGCCTCCGTGGCCGGTACCACCCTTGAAGTGCCTGCCAATCTGGTTCGCCTGTCCGTCGGGCTCGAAGACGCCGACGACCTGATCGCCGACCTCGAGCAGGCGTTCCGCCAAATCTGATTGCTACACTAAGGGGCATGACGGCAATAACGGATTCCCGGGCACTGGACGCACTGAAACAATACTTCGGCTATGAAGCGTTCCGTCCCGGGCAATCCGGCATCGTCGGCTCCATCATCGCCGGACGCGACGTGCTCGGCGTCATGCCGACCGGTGCGGGCAAGTCCGTCTGCTACCAGATTCCAGCCACAATCCTGCCGGGCATCGCCATCGTCATCTCACCGCTGATCTCGCTGATGCGCGATCAGGTCGATTCCTTGAACGACGCCGGCATTCCGGCCGCGTTCATCAACACCACGCAAACGCCGGACGAACAGTCGTCCGTATTCGCACAGGCCTCGGCAGGCTTCATCAAACTGCTGTACGTCGCCCCGGAACGTTTGGAAACCGAACGTTTCCGCAACTTCGCAAGCCGTACGCCAATCTCATTGGTCGCCGTCGATGAGGCACACTGCGTATCCCAGTGGGGACAGGATTTCCGCTCGTCCTACCTCGGCATCGGCGAATTCATCGCAAACCTGCCGGCACGTCCGACCGTAGCCGCATTCACCGCGACCGCAACGGAA
>OIHN01000092.1_pt1 | contig 17764 bp, 10 predicted proteins | sample 1582571 | NCBI WGS metagenome assembly OIHN01 (sample SAMN02675046, study PRJEB24791) | human gut metagenome, SKBSTL021 | isolation source: stool | host: Homo sapiens | place: USA | reverse complement strand
GCATAGATCTATTCATCCTTGTAGAGAGACCTAGTTTTAACGATATGTTATGTATGGATGTTGATTCTATGAGCAGTGCGGATATGAAACAACTTGTGGAACAAGGGCGTCAGATGCAGTTCGAACGTTTCCGGGGCCTTCCATTTAAGTCAAATGGTGCCATGCCACATGGCGCCATTCGTGAACTGTGTAATATACGCGATGATTGCTGGGGCTTGTTAGGAGACGTATATGAACGATTTCGTTTTACAGGGCGTAGCTTTGATCGATTGCTAAAGGTGAGTCGAACCATTGCAGATTTAGATGGTTCCTTATACATAGAAAACGAACATATTTCAGAAGCGATGATGTATCGGCACATTCCATACCATGTGTCGAGGATAGGAGTTCATGATGGAGCAACAGTATGAAAGTAATTTTTACATTGCCGCCATGCAGAGTATTTCTTCACTAGGAGCGGCTACGATACGTGATTTAGTCGAAAAGTTTGGAGATCCTTATGAGGCATGGTGTGCTTTACAAAATCGTAAGAACCTAACGACAATACTAGGCATTCCGTCCACAAAATATAGGCAAATCGAGAAAGAGGCGACCGACGAACGATTACGGACTATCTATAAGGCTCTTAAGAATTGGCATATAGAATATATTACGTACCTTGACGTATTATTCCCTGGGCATTTGCAAGAGATATACAATCCTCCAGCCGTCATATTTGTGAGAGGAAATGTATCGTTGTTAGATGATGAAACGATGAAAATTGCCATGGTGGGAGCCCGAAAATGTTCCGATTATGGTCGTAATGTGGCACTGCGGATAGGTAAGGAACTAGCTGCGTATAATGTAGCCATAGTCAGTGGTGGTGCGAGGGGGATAGATAGTCATAGCCATGAAGGTGCTTTAGCGGCAAATGGACAAGTGATCGTTGTTATGGGATGCGGTTTAGATATTGTATATCCGCCGGAGAATAAACGGTTATTTGATGCCGTTCTTAAGAACAATGGTTTATTAGTATCAGAATATCCTCCCGGTACACCGCCGTCAGGTGTCCATTTTCCCGCAAGGAATCGGATTATTAGTGGGCTTTCACAAATCATCATCGTAGTAGAGGCCAAGGCGAGCAGTGGGTCTCTGATAACGGCTGATATGGCCGCCAATGAAGGCCGTGAAATCTATGTGGTGCCTGGCAGTATTTTAAGCAATGTAGCGGAGGGCAATCACTGGCTCATGCGCCAAGGGGCTAATATATTAACGAAAGCACAAGATATAATCGAGGATTATGAGTTAAAGCCCCGTGTAGTTGATACGCAAGGGTCCGATGTGTTAAGCTTTAAGGTGGAATGGGAGGTCGTGTTGAGTACAATTCCTACCGATCAATGTATTAGTGTAGGCGATTTAATCAAGAAAACACATATTCCATTACAACGATTACAAAGTATTTTATTAGACCTTGAAATGAAACATATGATTGAGAAGGTTCATTCTAAGGGCTATATTAACATAATCGGGAGTGATGCACTTGTCCATTAAACGATCAATCGTTATTGGGGAACCGAAAGAACCAAAACAAGAAACAAAAAAGAAAAAGACTACGATTAATAAAAAGGTAGCAAAAGAAGCATTGACACCAGTTGGTATTGTACGCGACAAATCGATTGTTGCTACATCGATGCCACCAGAGCAACGAAAACCTCGCGTATATAATCCGGATGGGAAAATCCTTGTCATTGTGGAATCACCAGCTAAATCTAAGACTATCGAGAAATTTTTAGGCCCTAATTATATTGTGAAAGCCAGTATGGGCCATCTTCGGGATTTGCCTAAATCTCAAATGGGTATCGACATTGATCATGACTTTACCCCACGATATAGTAATCTGGTAGCACGTAAAAAGGTGATTGACGATTTGGTGGCCCATGCCGATGAAAGTAGCGCCGTATTGCTCGCAACTGACCCGGACCGCGAAGGGGAAGCTATTTCCTGGCATTTAGCATACATTCTAAACGTAGATATCACATCTAATTGTCGTATTACTTTTAATGAAATTACGAAAACTGCTGTTGCAGAGGCCTTAGAGCATCCACGTACTGTGGATATGAATATGGTTGATGCACAGCAAGCACGTCGTGTACTAGACCGCATTGTAGGGTATAAATTAAGCCCTCTATTATGGAAAAAGGTTTGCAAAGGTTTGAGCGCTGGTCGTGTTCAATCCGTAGCTGTACGTCTCATTTGTGAACGAGAACGTGAAATACAAGCTTTTGTACCTCAAGAATATTGGTCTATTGAAGGACAATTTAAGACGAAAACTAATGAAGAGTTTTCCGCAGAACTAACTCATGTAAAGGGCGACAAACTAGATATTACATGTGAAGCAGATGCAGTAGCAATCCAAAAGGCTATTGCGGACCATACGGCTACTGTTACATCTGTTAAGAAAAGTAAACGAAGCCGTAAACCAGCTCCGCCTTTCACCACATCTACATTACAACAAGATGGAGTTCGTAAGCTTAATTTTGGGGCTAAACGGACCATGATGATTGCTCAACATTTATATGAAGGTTTGGAAATCGGTTCTTATGGTCACGTAGGTTTAATTACCTATATGCGTACAGACTCTACACGTATATCCAAAGATATGCAAGAACAAGCAAGAGACTATATTAAGAGAACCTATGGCGATGACTATTGCCCTGCTAAACCGAATGTATATGGTAAGAAGGAATCAGCTCAAGATGCGCATGAAGCCATTCGTCCTACATCTCTTGAATTGACACCTAAAATGGTAGAACCATTTGTAAATCGCGATGAACTAAAATTATATACACTGATTTGGAATCGTTTTATGGCTAGCCAAATGGCACCACAACAAAATGAGTCCACTACCATTGAACTAGATATTGATGATACTTATACCTTTAAGGCAACTGGTTCTCGTGTGTTATTCCCTGGATTTAGTGCAGTCTATGAAGATAGTAAGAAAGAAGATACGCCACAATTACCAGCGTTGAAGAAATCTGATGTGGTGGAAACTGTACTTATCGACCCAGAACAACATTTTACGCAACCACCTGCTAGATATTCTGAAGCAAGCCTTATCAAAACATTGGAAGAATTAGGGATTGGTCGCCCAAGTACATATGCGCCAATTATAGATACTATCGTTAGCCGTAACTATGTAGAAACAAATAATAAACAATTCATACCTACAGAACTCGGCTTTGTAGTAGTAGACTTTTTAGTGGACTATTTTGAAAAAATCATCAACACTGGGTTTACTGCAGAACTTGAAGAGGAGCTCGATGCCATCGCTAATGGTAAGGATACGTATGTGAAGGTATTGACTGATTTTTACAATATATTTAAGCAAGAATTGGATGATGCTAGCGATGTAGACAAAATTCAAATCGCATCCATGGAAAGTGATGAAACCTGTGAGCTTTGTGGTCATCCTATGGTCTATAAATTCGGTCGCTATGGTAAATTCTTAGCATGTTCTAACTTCCCAGAATGCAAGAACACTAAACCGATTACGGTTGGTACCGGTGTTGCTTGTCCTAAATGCGGTGAAGGAGAAATCGTAGAACGGAAATCTAAGCGTGGTCGTATCTTCTATGGTTGTAATCGTTATCCACAATGCGATTTTACGTTATGGGATAAGCCTACTCATGAGTTCTGCGATACATGTGGTAGCATTATCGTTGAAAAATCATATAAAAATGGTACGACGAAGAAATTCTGCTCCAATGAAACATGTCCAACTAGACCACCTAAGAAAACGAGAAAGAAAAAGTCTGATGATTCAGTAAAGAAAGAAGAGGATACAAAGAGTGAGTGAAAATAGAGTTACTGTTATAGGGGCTGGCTTAGCTGGTTCTGAAGCAGCGTGGCAACTTGCCAATCGTGGCGTTGCTGTCGATTTATATGAAATGCGTCCTGTAAAGAGTTCTCCGGCTCATCAAACGGATCAATTTGCTGAACTAGTTTGTAGCAATTCTTTGCGCGCTGGTAATATAGAGAATGCTGTTGGTCTACTAAAGGAAGAAATGCGTCGATTAGGCTCGTTAATTATGGAATGTGCAGATGCAACAGCTGTACCTGCTGGTGGTGCCTTAGCGGTTGACCGTCATCTATTCAGTGCTATGGTAACTGATAAGATAAAAAGTCACCCTAATATTACAGTGCATCATGAAGAGGTGACATCTATCCCTACAGAAGGAACCGTTATCTTTGCTTCTGGTCCATTAACATCTGAAACACTAGGTGATGCTATTAGAGAATTAACCGGTAATACGGGTTTTTATTTCTATGATGCAGCGGCCCCTATTGTGACCGCAGAGTCTCTTAACTATGATAAGGTGTTTGCTGCGTCTCGCTACGATAAAGGCGATGCAGATTATCTTAATTGCCCTATGAATGAAGAAGAGTATAAACACTTCTGGCACGAATTGACCCATGCTGAGGCCGTACAGCCTAAGGATTTTGAAAAGGAAATCTATTTTGAAGGTTGTATGCCTGTGGAAATTATGGCATCTCGTGGAGAGGATACATTGCGTTATGGTCCATTGAAACCAGTAGGCTTAGTGGATAAGCGTACCAATGAAGAATCCTATGCGGTTGTGCAATTGCGTAAAGAAAACAAAGAGGGAACTATGTTTAACATCGTAGGGTTCCAAACTCATTTAAAATGGGGCGAACAAAAACGCGTGTTTGGTTTAATTCCTGGCCTTGAAAATGCAGAATTTATTCGGTATGGTGTGATGCATCGTAATACGTATATCAATTCTCCAGAATTGCTCAATCATGCATTCCAATTACAGTCTGATCATCGACTATTCTTTGCTGGTCAAATGACAGGTGTAGAAGGGTATCTTGAATCAGCCGCATCAGGGCTTATGGTAGCGTTACAGGTAAAACGATACCTTGATGATAATGCATTTATCAACTTCCCTAAAACGACGGCTATCGGATCATTGAGCCACTATATATCTTCCTATGAAGGATCTAATTTCCAACCTATGAATGTTAATTTTGGTATTATGGAATCATGGCCTCAACGGATTCGTAAGAAAAAAGAGAAAAATGCTCTCATTGCCAATCGTGCATTAGAAGAACTTGACGCATTAAAGGCACAAGAACAACTGTAAATGATGCTTGTCGCTCATGGTCTATCGTTAGAATAATTGAATAGATATAAAAAATCCTTCATTCATGGATGTTGTGTATCCGTGAATGAAGGATTTTGTTATTTACGTTTCTTTTGTTTTTGTGGTGCTTCTGGTACTGTTTCAGCCACACCTTGTTGCTTTTTATCTAGATAACCAAAGTAGATAAATAAACAGATACCTACAATCATAACAATGAGGCTCGTCATCTGTGCTGATTTAAGTCCCATTGTGAGGTTTACATAATCACCGCGTAAGAATTCTAAGCAGAATCGCGCTGCGGAATACAAGATAGCGTATAGAACGAACACTTGTCCTTTAGCATGTTTGAATGAGCTAAAGAGTAGTAAGATCACGAAGATTAGAATATCGATTTGGCCTTCCCAAATTTCAGCTGGCCATAATGGCTGATTACCATAGGTGCGGTATGCAAGGGTGCTTTCAGGATAGAGAATACCAAAATTTCCACCCGTAGGATGACCAAAGGCATCGCCGTTAAACAGGTTAGCCATACGCCCAACCGATTGAGCTAAAATGAGGGCTGGCGCAAAAATATCGGCAAAGGCCCAGAAATCTATATTATGTTTTCTTAGATACCAATAACCGGCTAATGTACCGAGTACAACGCCTCCTTGAATGGCCATGCCGCCTTGCCATACGAAAGGAATTTCGAGGAGATGATTGCCATAGTAATGCCAATCGAAGAAAAATACATCCCATAAGCGGGCGCCGATAAGACCTGCTATAGCGACTGTAATAGAGAAATCAACAATGTGCTCGTGCCATCCACGACCGTCTTTTTTGAGTAAGAAATAGGCTACAGAGGCACCGCTAATGATGGCTAGTGCTAACATGACACCGTAGGCCCTAATCGGGAAATCGCCTATGAAAAATAGATATTGATGCATATGAACTCCTTTATGAATAAACGTTCATGCTTTTATAAGCATAGAAATTATAAGTGTCGATATATGTATGATATAATATAGGAATTGTTATGTAAACAAAAGCTAGTCAGCATAAATTATAGGAGACATACATGTTACGTAAATTTGCTATGGTCACTACCTTGGCAGCTGCTGTATTATCTAGTATTTCTGGTAATACTGTACAGGCTGAAGTGTTGGTGCCATTACAACAATATTTAAATACGACCAACCGTAATTATGAGGCCAATCAATATAAGACATCTTATACAATCTATGTACCACAGCTAGAACTGAATGGTACAACCATTACGATGAATCCTAAAGCTGTTGGAGAGCCCGTTAAATTGCCGATTACCAAACGGGATGGTGCCGAGTATGTTGATGTAGAAAATGCAACACCGTTGATAGGCGTCACCTATACAAAGGATGGTGACCACGTTCAATTGACCGCTGCACCAGAGACGATGCAAGTATTGCAAAATAAACCTGTCCAAGGACCTCTATCTTGGGCCTTTGATCCATGGCCTAATCAAGATGCTCCGTATGCGAAAAAATTGAATGCTAGCGGGGATAACATCATTTCTCCAAGTTGGTTCAAATTGCATAGCCTTGGCTTAGAATCCAGCCTTAATATTAATGTGGACTATGTGAAAGCATACAAGGCCAACGGATATCATGTGTGGCCGCTCATTACAAATCGTTTTGATCCAGACTTTACAAGTGGTATCTTAGCCGATGAAGCAGTGTGGAAGAAATACGCTCAAAATCTCATTCAATACGCTTATATTTATGGATTTGATGGATATAATTTTGACTTTGAAAATGTAGACTATTCTGACCGTGATAAATTGACAAGATTCGTAGCATACTTAGCTGACGAATTACATAAGTATAATATTCAATCCTCTGTCGATGTAACAGGATATTCTAATAGTCCAAATTGGTCTCTTGTATATGACCGTAAGTCCTTCGCTAACAGTGTAGATTATGTCGTATTAATGGCTTATGACGAAACATGGGCCAAGAGTACTACGGCAGGACCGGTTGCAAGTTATCCTTGGGTACGCGATCATGCTGAGAAGATGTTGCAAGAGGTACCTAGTCATAAGCTTGTTCTTGGCATTCCATTCTACACTAGAATTTGGCATGAATCAGGCGGTGTGGCACGGGGTGAAACATTGGCCATTAAAAATGAATCATCTTATTTCACAAATCACGCATCGAATATTATTTGGAATGATACGTTAAAATCTTATTATGCAGCTATTCCAACAACTAGTGGTACCGATAAGATTTGGTTTGAAGATAATAAATCCTTAGGATATAAATTAAACCTAGTGAAAGAATTACAATTGGCCGGCTTTGCTGCATGGCGTAAAGGCTTTGAAGATGATAATACTATTACAATGATTCAAGGCGTTGATTTAGGTAAAGGTACACCTAACACAGCACCAGTTGCTGAAGCTCCTAAACCTGTTGTTGAAAAACCATTAACAAAGGCTGAACGTAAGGCTCTTGAAAAAGCAGCTAAAGAAAAGGCGAAAGCAGAAGCTAAAGCAGCTAAGGAGAAGGCAAAAGCCGAAGCTAAAGCTGCAAAAGAAAAGGCGGAAGCCGAAGCTAAAGCATCTAAAGAACGTACAAAAGCGAATGCTAAGACTGTGAATGAAAAGCAAAAGGTTGATAATGATATAGCGTCTATAGTTCCCGCTGTTCAAGTAGTAAAAAAGTAGATAAATTGACGGTTTATGGTACGAAGTAGTACAATAATACTATTAATTAGAATCACAAACAGATTTGAGGAGGCACCTACATGAACGAAAAATATGTAGCCCAAGATATTGAGAAAAAGTGGCAAAAGTACTGGGATGAGAACCATACTTTTAAAACTGAATATGACGAAAGTAAAGAGAAATACTATGCATTAGAAATGTTCCCATATCCATCTGGCAATTTGCATATGGGCCATGTGCGTAACTATTCCATCGGCGACGTAGTAGCGCGTTTTAAGAAAATGAATGGTTTTAACGTATTGCATCCAATGGGCTGGGATTCCTTTGGTATGCCTGCAGAAAATGCAGCTATTAAACATGGTATTGCACCTAAAACATGGACTCTTGATAATATTGAGAACATGAAAAAGCAACAAAAAGCATTGGGCCTTTCCTATGATTGGGACCGTGAAGTTGCCACATGTAAAGAAGATTACTATAAATGGACACAATGGTTCTTCGAACAATTCTATAAAAAAGGTTTAGCTTATAAAAAAGAAGCAAAGGTTAACTGGTGTGAAACATGCCATACTGTATTAGCTAACGAACAAGTTATTGATGGTCTTTGCTGGCGTTGTGATAATCCTGTAGAGAAAAAAGATTTATCTCAATGGTTCCTCCGTATCACTGAATATGCAGATCGCTTGTTAGATGATTTCGATACACTCGATGGTTGGCCTCAACGCGTTAAATTGATGCAAAAGAATTGGATCGGTCGCTCTGAAGGTACAGAATTCTCTTTTGATGTGCCATCCATTAATGAACGTATTTCCGTATATACGACTCGTGTAGATACAATCTACGGCGTAAGTTACGTTGTATTGGCTCCTGAACATCCATATGTAGAACGTTTAATTGAAAATGCACCTAACAAAACTGATTTAGATGCTTTTATCACGCGTATGCGCAACATGAGCGACATCGACCGCACGTCTACAGAAGCACCTAAGGAAGGCATGTTTACCGGTTCCTATGCGGTAAATCCTATGTCTGGTGAACAAGTGCCTATTTGGATTGCTAACTATGTTCTCGTAGATTATGGTACTGGTGCCGTTATGGGTTCTCCTGCTCATGACGAACGGGACTGGGAATTTGCTCATAAATACGATTTGCCTATTAAACCTGTTGTGTCTCACAATGGTGAAAACTACAATTTCGATACATGGGAAGAATCTGATCACGAAGATGGCGTGTTGATTAATTCTGATGAATTTGATGGTCAAACATCTGAAGAGGCTCGTAAAAATATTACGGCTGCACTTCATGAACGCGGTATCGGTGAAGGTAAAACTAATTTCCGTCTTCGCGATTGGCTTATCTCTCGCCAACGTTATTGGGGCGTGCCAATTCCTGTTGTATATTGCGATACATGTGGTGAACAACTCGTACCAGAAGACGAATTGCCTGTACGTCTTCCTGAAGATGTTAAATTTGAATCCGGTGCTGTATCCCCATTGGCAACATCCGAAGCTTTCATGAATGCTAAATGTCCTAAATGTGGTGGCCCTGCGCGTCGTGAAACAGATACTATGGATACATTCATCGATTCATCTTGGTACTTCTTGCGTTACACTGACGCATTGAACGATAAAGCACCATTCGATTCCAAAATTGCTAATTACTGGATGAACGTTGATCAATATATCGGTGGTATTGAACATGCTATCTTGCACTTGTTATACTCTCGTTTCTTTGTGAAAGTTATTCATGATTTAGGCCTCATCGAAGCTAACGAACCATTCCGCGGCCTTTTGACACAAGGTATGGTACTTAAAGAAGGTAGCAAGATGTCTAAATCTAAAGGCAATGTGGTTTCTCCAGAGGAAATCATCAATAAGTACGGTGCTGATACAGCACGCTTATTCATCTTGTTCGCAGCACCAGTTGACCGCGATCTTGATTGGAGTGACCAAGGTGTTGAAGGTTCCTATCGTTTCTTAGGTCGTGTATGGCGTATTGTTGATGCGTATGACCAAGCAGCAAAAGAAAATCATACGGGTGACCTTACAAAAGACGAAGTGGCATTACGCCGTGAATTACACCGTGTTATCAAAAAGGTTACAGAAGATTTAGATAATAACTTCAACTTTAATACGGCAATTAGTGCGATTATGGAACTTGTTAATGCTATGTATGCACACAAGGACAAAGCAAAATCCGTAAATGCTGATCTTGCTAATGAGTTAACACATAATCTCGTGTTGTTATTAGCTCCGTTCGTACCACATATTACAGAAGAATTGTGGCATGAACTTGGCGAAACTGAATCCGTTCATACTATGAACTGGCCAACATACGAAGAATCTGCTCTTAAAGTAGACGAAGTAGAAGTGGTTCTTCAAGTTAATGGTAAGGTTCGCGATAAATTAACTGTTTCTGTGAATATTACGAAAGAAGAATTGGAAGCATTGGCTAAAGAATCTAGCCGTGTTCAAGAATTTACAGAAGGTAAACAAATCGTTAAGGTTATCTATGTACCAGGTAAACTTGTGAATATCGTTGTAAAATAATATTTCTATATATGATTTGTTAATATAATGAAAGCCCCCAACTACATAGGTAGAAGGGGGCTTTATTGTCTAGAGAGGTTATTATGGCAAAACGTAGCGATTATATTTCTTGGGATGAATACTTTATGGGCGTTGCTATTTTGGCTGCGCAACGATCCAAAGATCCTAATACACAAGTGGGGGCTTGTATCGTCAGTAATGACAACAAGATTTTATCCATCGGTTATAATGGCATGCCCTTAAATTGTAGTGATGATGATTTTACGTGGGAACGAGATACGGCAGATGATAATAAATATTTCTATACCGTTCATAGTGAATTAAATGCGATTCTAAACTATCGCGGTGGTTCTTTAGAAGGGTCTAAGATTTATGTAACACTATTCCCTTGTAATGAATGTGCAAAGGCTATTATTCAAAGCGGCATAAAGGCCGTTATTTATCGAGATGATTTGTACAAAGATACTAAAGAGGTTAAGGCTTCAAAACGTATGCTAAAGACGGCTGGTGTAGATATTATTGAATATCAATCGACAGGCCGCGAATTAGAAATAACACTATAATAGATAAAAGAGGGATGGTGTATCCTTCGAAAGCGACTTTGGCCCTGCGGAGGCCGAAGGCCGGAGTCAGACCCGGCCGGTGGAGCTTACGGAGGATGTACCATCCCTTTTATATGTTGTGTGTTATACCAATAAGCGGCCGTCGATCATGATATCTACTTGTTGGCCGTCTTTTGTAATGCCTTTAATATTCATGTTTTCGTGACCAATCATAAAGTCCACATGAGCGAGGGAGTGGTTGAGACCACGTTCTTTGAGTTCCTCTTCAGAAAGGCCGTCGCTATTTTTTAGACAAGTTGGATAGGCTGCACCGATTGCTAAATGGCAGGATGCATTTTCATCAAACAATGTTTCATAGTAAATCATGTTAGATTGACTAATAGGACTATAGTGGTCCACGAGGGCCACTTCACCAAGATATTGAGAGCCTTCGTCTGTTTCGATGAGTTCTTTAAGAATATCTAATCCTTCTTCAGCCGTGTAATCAACAATTTTACCGTTTTCAAGGGTAAAGGAGAAGTTAGAAATAGGATTGCCTTGGTAGATAAGTGGTTTTGTACTAACTACTTTACCATTTACACCATTCCATTGAGGTGCACAGAACACCTCTTCTGTAGGTATATTAGCATTGAATTTGATACCCTCTTTAGAGAACTCTTCGCCACCTTGCCAAATATGGTCTTCTGGTAATTCGAGAAGTAAATCTGTGCCATTTTCACATGTGTATCGCAATGCTTTCAAATCAAGAGCGTTTAATGCTTCGCGACGATGGCGTAGCTTAGCCATGTGATGCGCATATGTTTCTTTTGCCTCTACATCATTGAGACGACATAACTTTAGTAATGTAAGCCAAAGTTGGTTGAGTTTTTCTTCATCTGATCCTTCATAGCCAAGAAGCTCAGCCCAAAGCACTGTTGGCACAGCGGCTACACACCATGTTACGGATGAGTTCATGATGGCTGTATGGTAGAAGGATAGGACCTTGTTGAGATTGCGTGAGTTTAGGCTAATGCGCTCTGTAGGAATTCCTGCTAACGCCTTTGGATTGGCACTGATAAGTGATAAAAAGGCAGCTTTTTCCTCTACATATTGCTCGTAATATACAGGAATCCATTTAGCCGGTGTTTCTAGAACCGACGCATTAGCATGTAATAAGCGTTGTCGTGTAATTGGGGTATGGCGCCAATTGATGATAACCTCTTTGGCACCCAATTGATAGGCTTCTTCCGTAACGATGACTGCAAAATCTTTATTGTCTACATCAACAGATACGATGAGTGTTTGCTTTTCTTGTAAATTAACGCCAGACTGCAATAAAGTACGGGCGTATTTACGTAATAATTCTTGATTCATTATAGACTCCTTAACATAGTAATAGGATATACCGATAAAGTATGTTCCTTTAATTCGATATAATTTTGAAAACTCCTGCTTATGTGACTAATAGAGTCACATATAGGAGTTTTTTGTTGCATATGGAAACTCTAGTAGTAGGAGGTGACCATATGAAACAACTTATTATGTCACATAAGTGGATTGTAATAATCCTGTGTATTTTAGTAGGAATTTATTTCCTATGGCCTATTATAACAGAAGGAAGCACCACAATGCCAGATTCGTCTGTATTAGCGGCTAATACGTCAGACGTGAATAGCATTAATCATCATGAAAGTAATTCTATTCATGCTAATAATGGTGTAGTTCAACCTGAACAACATACTGAAGGTACAGATGCTATTGTGTATGTGACGGGCGCTATTCAATCACCAGGACTTTATAAGGTGGCATCTAGCTCGACAATTGGCGATGTTATAAAGGGGGCTGGAGGTGCACTACCATATGGAGATGTAGAGTCCATCAATTTAGCAGAGACAGTGACAGGTGGGCAGCATATTCATATCAAATTTAACTTTCACGGGAATCCTGAATCATTACTACGAAATCAAAAGATTAATATTAACACGGCTACCGTTAAGGAACTCGATTCACTGCCTGGAATTGGGCCAACCATGGCAAAACGGATTGAAGAGTATCGTCAAAGTAAGGGCGCTTTTACATCTATAGAGGATATCAAGCACGTCAAAGGTATCGGTGATGGATTATTTAAGAAGATACGCGATAAAATTACAGTCTAATTTACTTATTTATTTGACACTGAATATGCTGATCACCTATTCGGAGATAGCCCATTATATTCTAAGTGGTATCATACTAGGCATTTTATGTGCCTATAGCTCGCATTATGTCTTGCTCGATACGAGTTGGTATTGTATGTTTGGTGCTGCTGGCTATCTACTATATACATTGGTTAAAGCTGTGGTTCGCTATAGATTACAATCGTCTTTGTCAATTAAATATATAGTTGTAACCTGCATTGTCTCATGTGCATTAGGTGGCATATCATTTTTACATGTAAACCATCAAATTAATCAGTATGTAGGGCACACTAAATTCTTTTTATCACAAGAAGGCGAATATGCACTACTCATAGATTCTCCGGTAGATTTAAAAGTGATTGATGGGAAAGAATATAGATCATTTAGTGCTATATTGTTAGGGTTAGTGCCACACAAGGATACGGCAAAAGGCGTACATATTAAGGCCGATGGGCATATTAGAGTAACAATACAAGAAAATCCTACACATCTTCATATGGGGGATTCGATTATTGTTTATGGTACGCCTAGATCTCTCTATTTGACAGAAGAGAGAGGCACTATTGATAAGCGAAATAAGGCAATTCGTAATGAAGATATGGGTGCCATGTTTGATGGTACCTATAAGGTGGTGGATTTACACGCTCTAAAAGAGTATAAGATAGATTCTTATATCGGTTATTATCAACGGTGTCTTCACATAATTGATTCGATGCGTAGTGCTGTTGAAGTATTGATGGAGCAGTATCTATCAGATACAACCAAATGGCTGGGAATTTCATTAGTTCTAGGAGGCCATTATGGAGAATTAGGCGAAGATGTATTGCGGCAATTTGGATATACAGGTATTATTCATATTTTATCTATATCGGGATCTCATATTGCGCTATTATTTTCAATTGTATATGGAATTTGTAGATTATGTACCCTCAAAAAACGGTATGCCATGATTGGTGGTATTGTATTATCAGTTTTCTATTGTATTCTAGTTGGACTTAGTGCGCCTGTGGTACGTTCAACCATCATGGGGATTTGGCTTGCTTTAGCCTATGTAAAGGGCCGTATGTATACGGCGAAGCAAGGATTAGCAGTGACGGCTATACTGTTTTTACTATATGATCCGTTACTTTTATTAGATGTGAGCTTTCAACTATCCTTTGGAGCTACCTACGGACTCTTATTATTTGGCATGCCATTATATCGATGGATCACAGTATTGCCACCGATTGTGAAAGCTCCAGTAGTACTCTGCATCAGTGCACAGCTTTTATTGATACCGTTCCAGCTCTATTATTTTCACTATTTAAGTTTAGCAAGTCTTTTTGCAGCTATTATTATTACACCTTTACTTGATATAGCTATTGTTATGTTATTTGGTTGTACTATAATATCCTTACTTATACCAATAGGTATGGTTTGGAACGTAATCGACTGGATATTAACTATCTGTTTATATGCAAATGCGCATCTCGCTAACAGTTCTATATGTCTATGGTGGATAGGTACCATTTCTGCCACATTAGGGGTGTTATACTATGGATGTGTGGGATTACTATATATTAACCTAGTCTCATTAAAGCTTAGATTTAGAACTTTCACAAAAGGAATTGTACTTATGGGAATTGGCATAATTGCTATAGCTAATAGTGGCATCTTATATAGGAATGAAACGATTTTGCATATTGTACCTATGAAACAGTCAAATGCATTCATCATTGTTAAGCCTTATGAAAAAATAGCTATGGTATATATTGATACGCCTGATGCTATTCCTATGAAAGCTAGTGAAATTCGCGTAAGAAATGGACTCCAAAGTTTTGGTATTCCATTAAAAAATGCTCATGTTCAACGATTTCAATCGACGGGCAAAAATACTGTTTTATACAAAAATGATATATCGTCTGTGATGGTCTATAATAGACAAAATGGTGAAAAAAAACTACAATTAAATGATATGAGGAACACTATTTTGATTACCTCTCAGTCGTATATGGTGAATCAAATTGTAGCATTACATTTGAATCATCCTGTGCTTGTTAGCATGCCTCGAGGAGCGATGCGAGACATTGATCCCGATGCAGAACATGTTCATTTATGGGGCTATCAATATATTCCGGACTATCGATTATGAAAGGAGGACTGGCGATGAATCAAGTATACCTAATTTATGGTAATGAACCACAACTCATAGAAGAAGAGAAACAAAAGTTTTTCTTATCTCATAAAAACCTAGATGTGCGCGTGTTGCATGATGAAGCAGGTCCTTCTAAAATATCAGAACAATTGATGGAGGATTCTTTATTTGGCGATGCCAAGGTATTTTGTCTTATCAATTTACCTATCTTGAAAAAAGCAGGCCAAAAAGAGAGTCAAGAATGGGATGCACTGGCCGAGTTACTGATGAATTATACCGGTGATAATCCAGTACTTATTATCTATCACGATATGGTGGATAAACGATTAAAACAAAATAAAAAGATATTAGAATCGATTCCTAACAAGGAATGTAAGCGATTAGAAGGTGACGATTTATTGATGTGGATACGTCAGTATTGCACATCTAATGGATATACGCTGACGCCTGATGGGCATGATTATGTATCTCACTTATTGGAGTTATGGCAAGATGTGCCTGTTGCCTTTATGCGCACCGAGTTTGATCGATATTTTCTCTTATTAGGGAATCATAAGAAAATCGATAGGTCTTTTTTAATGGAACATAGTAGTAATTATGGGGCTAAAAATATCTTTACCTTTAAAGAAGCTCTATTAAAACAAGATGTGAATACCTTATTAGAATTATTTCCATTTATGTTTAGCTATAAAGAAATCGACCGCGCCATGGGGTATATCGAAGGACAATTGCGTCTCCAATTATTGGTAAGCGAATGTCGTGCTGCAGGTATGACAGCTAAACAAGTAGAAAATTTTTGTAAAGAAAATGGGGCCTCTTACAAATCGTACCCTATAAAACTGGCCTATGAAGCGAGTTCTCGTATTTCTATAAAGGCTTTAAAAGCACTCTTAAAAGGATTATATGAGGTTATATTAGATAGTCGCACAAGCAAAGGGGATATGTGGCGATTTAGGGATTTATGTTTGACCTATTGTGGGTATAAGGGATAAAAATGAAAGTACGTTATCGAGTAGTACCAAAACAGAATAGTAAACCTGCTTTCTATGTGAATTGTGATGATAAACAGGTAACCATTCAAGCAGCAGATTCAGCGTTTAAAACATTAGTGTCATTACAAGAACGATTAGCTGCTTGGTACAAAGAAAAAAATATTTCCTTTGATACGATTCCTACCAATGCAACTACGTCTTGCTGCTTCGCATGGAAGGTAGATGACGATGATGAAGAATTTGCACCGTATTACTATGCAGGTGGTTGTGGTGTAGGTGAATTTATTGAAGATGTTGAAGCGCATCGACAAAAATTAGAGGAAGAAAAGATGCCAGAGAGAGGCAAGTCCTTCGCTGGTAATAATGATGATGAAATTGATTATGCAGATGAGTTTGTGCCATTTATGGATGCGGTGGAATTGGATTATTTTAACCCAGATCCCACATCGTATGAGTCTGTCACTACAAGAAATCCATCTGTATCTAGTAGCTCATCATCTACATCTTCAGCTAATAGTGGTCATCAACACAAAGGTGGCAAGAAATATCCTCAACGGGCTCCTAAGGATGCGCCTACTGATGAGGGGATGATTTTAGGACCACGCATTGAGGGCACGACCTCCAGTATTATGGGCACCGTAGAAACACCAAGTGTCATTTTTGAAGGTGTGTTCGTTGGCCTTGATAAACGTGATACTAGGACTGGTAAAAGTATCGTAAATGGCAGTATCGTAGATGATACGAACAGTATGAAGTTTATCAAATTTACGAACAGTCCCGAAGAAGGGGATGCCTTATTAAAACAATTAAAGAAATTGCAAAAGGTGCGTGTCCAAGGTAGCGTTAACTTTGATGATCGATTTGATAAGGATTACATTTTATCTATACGCAGTATCGAAGCTATCGAAGAAGACAATACAAATGAACGGACAGAGGATAGACCAGATTCTCGTGTTGAACTGCATCTCCATACCAAGATGAGTGATAAAGATGCACTCGTATCGATTAAGGATTTATTTAAAACCGTCAAAAAATGGGGCCATCCTGCCGTTGCTATTACGGACCATGGTGTTGTACAAGCCTTTCCAGAGGCACAAGCACTTGGTAAAGAGTTAGGTGTTAAGGTTATTTATGGCGTTGAAGGTTATCTCGTTGATGATGCGGATTTAGAAAAGGAATTATCCTTAGACGTTGTAAAACGAAAAGATGAGGCACCTCGTTATCACATTATTTTGTTAGCTCAAAACATGGTAGGCTTACGAAATCTATATAAAATGATTTCCATATCCCACTTGGAATATTATAAACGGAGACCTCGTTTGCCTCGTTCTATCATTGAAGAACATCGTGAAGGCATTCTCATAGGTTCTGCCTGTGAAGCTGGTGAATTGATGCAGGCAATCGTTAAAGGTTCATCTAAAGAAGAGTTATTAACGATTGCATCATTCTATGATTACCTTGAAATTCAACCACATACAAATAATACATTCTTAATTCGCAAAGGTATTGTTCCAGATGAACAAGCTCTTATCGATATGAATAAGAC
>OIHN01000078.1_pt1 | contig 19096 bp, 16 predicted proteins | sample 1582571 | NCBI WGS metagenome assembly OIHN01 (sample SAMN02675046, study PRJEB24791) | human gut metagenome, SKBSTL021 | isolation source: stool | host: Homo sapiens | place: USA | reverse complement strand
CAGTAGATGACCATCAGTGCCATGACGATGTGCAGCAGCCAGTTGAGTACACGCTGCTTGCCAGTCAGTTTCGGCGCGGACTCACGCTGTTGCATACGCTTGTAACGCTTGCTTGCCTTGAGCGCGAGTTTGGCGTCCCTGCGTCGGAGTGACTTGGAACGGGGGTGGCGGACTGTTTCACTCATCACTTATTCTCCCACTTGTTGCCGATGATCTTGACTACCGCGACCAGACCCATGACGATGATGCCGACGACCAGTGATACCGCTGCCGCGTAGTTGACGTTCTGGCCGTTGAATGCGAGGTTGTAGGTGTAGATGTTTGGCGTATAGCTACTGCTGATCACATTCGGTGCCGAAGTACGCAGAATATTCGGCTCATTGAATAGCTGGAGGGTGCCGATCACCGAGAAGAGAACCGTCATCATGATGGAGCTCTTAATCTGGGGAATCTTCACGGACCATGCGATGCGTAGCTCCGATGCGCCGTCGATGCGGGCGGATTCGTAGAGTTCGTTTGGGATGCCGATGAGTGCGGAATAGTAGATCAGCATGTTGTAGCCAAGGCAGCACCAAGTGACGATGTTGGCGATGGCAAACAGCATGAGCTTGTCTGAGAGCATATTCGGTGCGGTCACTCCGAAAATAGCGGCAATCTGCCCGACAAGGCCGTACTTGTCACCGTAAATATAACCCCACATCAGGGCCGCGATGACGCCTGGCACGGCATAGGGCAGGAACAGCAGGATTCTTGGAATGGCTACGTGGCGGATGCGTTGGGAATCCAACATCAGTGCTGCGATCAGCGACAGAATCAGATTAAGCGGAATCTGGATGGCCGCATAGCACAGCACACGTCCGAAGCCTCCCCATAGTGCTTCATCCTTGAACGCACGGATGAAGTTGTCGAATCCGGCGAATGTGGTTCCGCCGAGAAGGGACTGTTTGAAGAAACTCAGATAAAGCGCGTAGAACATCGGGACGATCATGCCGAACAGGAAAACCACCACGTATGGAAGGCAATACAAAATGCCTATGTACTGGCGTTTCGGCTTGCGCATCTCGGAGGTATCCGATCTCGCCGTTGCATTTGTCATAGCTTTTCTCTTTCTTTTGAACCGGACGGGCGAACTTGTCAACAACATCGTTGCCATTGCCACTTTTCGTCCGCCGGTACGGTCAGAATACATGCTTTTCCATAGAAAATCAAATAAATATTCATCAATATAAACGAATATTTCGTAACATTGTACAAATGGCGATATCTGGCCGAATCGTAGCTGTTATTCGTGTCCGTCGTAAGGAAGGTGGCAAGAATCTTCATCCATTCAATGAGATGAAAATGCATTGAAAATACTATGTTTCTCATTTCTTTAGTGGTGACACGCCGATGATTGTGTCCTGTTGCATTGAAGAAAATTTCGTTATTATTGAGAAAAAGCCAAAAACTCTTGATGGGCTTTCAAGGGGGTATCATGACTGGAAAAGGGCGATGGACAAACTGAAGGTTAGCGATGTGGCGAAGGCCGCTGGAGTGTCGGCTGCCACGGTCTCCAAAGTTATCAACGGTCGACAGGGGGTGTCCGACGAGACCCGCGACCGGGTGGAGCGCCTACTGGCCGAAGTCGGATACCGGAAGAAACTGCCGACAACCAAAACATCGCAATCGATCGAACTGGTCGTCAAAGAAGTGACGAACAACGGATCCGTTGAGATGGTCAGAGAGTCGACCGCGTATGCCAAGGAACTTGGCATTGGTATCACCGTGAGCTGCGCGGGACGCGAGCATGGAACGCATAAGGTCAGGAACGAGGTGAGCAGCTGCCTGCGCGGCGCCATTGAGCGCAATCCGCTAGGGGTCATCATCCTGCTGTCCGACATCTCCCCGGCCGAGGAGTCGTTGCTGGAGACCAGGGCCATTCCATACGTCATCGTTGATCCGGTCGGGCAGGTCTCCGCGGACACTCTGGGAGTAGGCATCGATAATTGGACCGGTGGCCTACTCGCCACGGAACACCTCATCGCCCTCGGGCACCGCAGCATCGGGGCCATCACTGGGCCGTCCGACTCGCAGTCGTCGCAGGCGCGTCTCAGCGGCTACATGGCGGCATTGCAACGCAGTGGCATCAACGTGAACTCGAATCTGATCAAAGTGGGTGACTACGTGTCGGATAAGACATACAAAGCGGCATGCGAACTGCTTGATATGGAGGAACGGGATCGTCCGACGGCAATCTTCGCCTTCAATGATCTTGGGGCTGTCAGCGTCTACCGTGCCGCACGTCAACGCGGCATCAGACTGCCGGACCAGCTGTCAATCATCGGATTCGATGACGTATACCCGGCGGCGAGCATGTACCCGGCTTTGACGACCATCCGTCAGCCATTTGACCTCATCGCCAGAAAATGCATCGATCTGATCCTCGAGGCGCGTGAAGGCAAGGTGGGGCAAAACTACACCATCCTTCCCACACAGCTCATCGAACGGGAAAGTTGTGTCCCGCCGATTCGGTCGCAGTGAATCCATTGGGCTATGTAACCGTATAACAATTGGGAATATAGAATTCAGATACTTGCGTATGAGTGCGTAGTGTATGTGTTTACGTGCACAAAGCCAATGCCGTTGCGGGTTTCTGACGAACATGTTTAGGGGGTATCTTGTCGGGGAGGATGACGACGACGCCGACCATCCGAGCCATGCGCATTGAAGATTATCCGCTGGTATATGAGTTGTGGTCCCGATGTACGGGCTTCTCCATGAAGGATGCTGACGATTCCGAACATGCGATTCGCGTGTTCCTCGAACGCAATCCTGACACCTGCTTCGTGGCCGAGGGCGACGGTGGGAACATCATCGGGGCCATCCTCGCCGGCCATGACGGCAGACGGTCACGCATCTATCACACTGCGGTCCATCCTGAAGCGCGCGGCATGGGTGTCGGCTCACTTTTGGCCGGGCATGTGGTCGAGGCGCTTCGCGCACTCGGGTTGCCGAAGGTTGCCGTCGGCGTATATGCGGACAACAAGGCCGGCAACGACTTCTGGGAGCAGCAGGGCTTTGCAATCCGAGACGACCTGGTCTATCGCGAGCTTTCCTTGTAAGGTGTCCACCCGCAATCCGGCTTTTGCGGTCGGTCATTCACTCGTTTCGTTGCCGCACGCACATTTCATGTCGACGATCTGTTGACTCTGAATCGTGATTCAAATGATCCGGGCCGTATGGCCTATGGATTCGATGTCGGCTTGCTTCAATCGCACAGACGTCTGATGCACACAAGTCCGCACCGGATATTGAAACACTCAGTCTTCGATGACGCTGGGAATCGGCGCCATCCTTTTTTGCGCGGCGGCCGCTTATGAAGGTGCATATGCCGTCGGAGACGGTAGCCTTCCGGCCGCATGACTTCCTCATAGATGCAAGCAGCGGACCATGGGACTACGGTCTTCCCGGTTCTGCTAGATGTATAGATTGTTTTTAAGAAAACATAGAAAGTATGGGAGATATAGGTGGAGATATAGGTAATCGTGACACCTCTTGTCGGCGTGAAGGTATAGAAAAGCGCAAATTTCCTTCTGGCGGGCTTTGAGCGGCGAACAGAGTGGTACACTCATTCTGGGAATTGGTAGAAAGCCTTGCTGTTGCTGGGTTTACGGGTTTCGGTAGATAGAGTCTCCATGATGTGCGCAGACCTCATGATGCGACGGGCTCGCCTGTTCGGGCCGCTGCTCGCCTCCGGCTGCGAGGTATCGGTCTCGGGGGAGGGGACGCGCCGCGTGCGATTGTTCGACGGTGAGCGGGCCTTGGTCGGGAACGCCACGGCCAAACGAAGAAGGGAATTCACGGAGACGCGTCTTTTGGCCCACGAGGCCTTACGACGTATCGGCCATGACGGGCCCATACTCAAAGGTCCGGATGGTGAACCGCTCTGGCCGTCCGGCATCGTGGGATCGCTGTCGCATTGTCCATCGCTGTGCGTCGCCGCCGTGGCGTCGGCGGAAAGAATCCGTGCCGTGGGAGTGGACGTGGACGATTCGGACGGATTGTCCGACGGGATCATGCGGTTCGTGTTCTCTTCCGAAGAGCTCACATCATTGCGTATGGCCTCCTCGGTGGAACGTAGGGCGGCCTTCTGCGCGAAGGAGGCCGCCTCGAAGGCGTTGTCCGCATTGGACGGGACGGGGGACTTCCGTAAGGTATCCGTGAGCCTGAAGGCGGATGGAACGTTCACCGCTGTGAGACGGGATGTGGCGTTGCGCGGCCAATGGCGATCCTACGATCGGCTGGTATCCGCGATGGTCGCCGTTCCCTCGGAGACCGTCTGAGGGGCGCGGACCCCTCGAATGAGCAGCCGGAGCAGAAAGGAATAGGCCGCATCGTCATCGTCGACGGGCGTATCATGTTCGGGTCGTGTCTCGAATTGGACGAATCCGTGCACGGCGGACCATATGGACCATGCGATGAGGTGCGGGTCATCCCTCCGGATCTTTCCCGCGGCCTGCCCGTAGCGCACCAGCTCGGTCATGGCGGCGAGGCATGCCTCCGAAGCCTCGCCCGCATGCCACCGCCACAACAGGGCGTAGATGCCGGGCGACGCCTTGGCGTGCCCGCGGTATACGACTCCCGCATCGTAGAGTCTTTGCAGGGGATCCTCGGTGGTGACGCGCAGGAGCTTCTCCCGTAACGTCTGGAAACTGTCGTCGATGAGAGCGTCGATGACGGCCTGCTTGTCGCCGATATGCCGGTAGATGCTCGCGGGGGACACATCCGCCTTTTCCGAGAGAAGCCGGATGGTGAAGGCGTCATAGCCGTCCTCTTCGATGATTCGTTTCGAGGCGTCGAGTATGAGGCCCCTGATCTCGGTGGTGGGCGTCCGCTGGCCTTTTGTCGTTTTCCGAATAGTCCTCATATGCTTCTCCGCATTATCCCGCCGTTACGGATGAAAAACGCCATCCGGCCCGTAGGTCCCTGTACCGTCCCATGATGGGTGGGGCCGAAGGTCCGGCCACGCTCTTGGACCGCGCCTCGATGGGTGTGATGGCTGGTCCCACCGCATTGAGATTGCCACCGAGCCAAGACATGTCGGGGAACGCTGGCCGGCGCGGGCGTGCCGTCCTCCCGCCGCGTTCCATGCCGGGGCATCGCGCATATGATTGCCGTCGGCGTGCGGGACGGCGGAACCGTGGCATCGTCCCGCACGCACGTCAGGCATGCCCGTCGGCTACCGGTGATGCCGCAGGGCGTCCTTCAGAATGCGGAGCTCCCGCATCGTATTCTCCTTCTCCGCAGGGGAGTCGAAGGGGATGATGATGCGGATGGGCGCGGCCTGCCCGTCCGGTTGGACGGGCTCCGTCCCGTCGAGCAGCGTGTCCAGGCAGTCGGGAACGGTGGCGCCCCGTACGCCGATCCAAGTGTCATGTACCGTGACGCCATCGGATGGCTCGTGGCCCGCATCCGTTCCGGGATCCGCCCGGAGCCCGTCCGGTCGGTGTCCGATGCGTTCGGATGGCATGGCGTCAGGGTCCATCACCTCGACCAGCATGCCTCCCGCCTGCAGTCGGGGCATGCGGGAAGCGTGCCCGGTCACGGCCTGGGCCAGTCGGGCCGCATCCAGAAGAGCCTGGGGCTCCGTTCCCGGCCGGTCGGCGTGGCTGATTCTGATGACGGCCCGGACCTGTTCCCGATGGGCTTCCGCCCAATCCAATGGACGCAGCATGATCAGGGTCGCGGTCGCCAGCCTGGCCGCCTCCTGGTCCACGAGATGACTCGGATTGGCGAACGATGATCCGACGATCATGCCATCCGCTTCGTGCTCGGCCAGTACGAGGGAGGCCATCTCAATGGACCGGGCGAAGGAGAAGCGGCCGCCGTCGATGACGCAGTTGGGCCCCCGGTAGTCGAACATGTTGGCTATCCTCCCCGAGACTATGTTGTCCATATAGCCGGGCAGTGCGGCCTCGACGGTCGCGCCTATCGACGTCGTGACACGGTCGGCGAACCAGCGTCGCAGCTCACGGCGCCGTTCATCCGGAATCTCGGCGTGCGTGATGGCGTCGAGGATCTCGGGAAGCCGTATGCGCAATTCCCTACGGGCTCCCACCGCCAATCCCGATGGCTGTCCGAGGAAGGCGCCGATGGTTTCCTTCCGGTCGGGTTCCGCCATCATGGGTTGCAGATTCCCCGCCGCCAGGACCGCCAGACGTTGGGCGATGTCCATGTGCGGCAGAAGCACCGGGGGAGTATGGAAGACCCTCCAATCGGCCGTCATCGGATCCTCGAGCAGCGTACGTGGGACCTCGCAGTTCGCCTGGGCGACGCATTGCACCGCCAGGTACGTGGCGTCCCGGGGTTCGGCGTCCGCATGCGCCGGACCGTCCGGCCGGCCGTCATCATACTGTTCGACGATGACCGACGAGTTGATGCCTCCGAACCCGAAGGCGTTGATCAGCGCCCTGCGCGGACGGTTCCCGGGTTCGGGCCATGGGTCGGGGGCGTCGTGCAGTTGCAGGAGCTCCGGATGCTTCGCGATCAGCGGGTGGGGCGTCGTCACGCCGTGGGTCGGCAGGTACCGTTCATGCCTGAATGATTCCAATACGGACAGCAGGTTCGACGTGCCGGCCGTCGGGAAGCCATGGCCGATGAGGTTCTTGATGGATCCGATGGATACGGGCCCGTTGCGGCGTTCGGACAGCATGCCGATGATCGCCGTCAACTCGGAATTGTCTCCGGCCGGCGTTCCCGTCGCATGGGTCTCGATGTAGTCGATGCCGTCAGGATCGATTCCCGCCTGTGCCAGGGCGCCGCGCATCGCACGCCGCTGGCCTTCGGGATTGGGGGCGTAGATCGCCTTGCCATGCCCGTCGCTCGTCGTATACGAGCCTATGATGACCCCGCTGATGGGGTAGCCGTGCAGCCTCGCGTATGAAAGCGTGCACAGCAGGACCGCCGCCGCGCCTTCCGCGGGCACCAGACCGTTCGCGTTCGCGTCGAGGGGCCTGGCGGGCTTGTCGCTCAGGCCGCCGATCTTGGCGAAGCTCACGTTTCCCGTGATGGACATGTTCGCCATCGCCCCGACGGCCATGGCCAACGGTTTCGCACGGGTGTGCAGGTATCGGGCCGCGAGGTCCACGATGAGCAATCCCGAGGCGCACGCCCCGTCGATGACGATGGGATCGTCGGGCATGCCCAACACCTCCGCGGGGATTCGCGCCAGGTCGGACGGTGCGTTCGCCGTTTCCGACGCGTCGTTGCGTGACAGGATGACGTCATCGATGGCTCGACGTGCGGCATCCCGCGCATCCGCGCCGAACTCGTTCACGCACTCGTCGAGAACATCGCCGCTGATTTCCGACAATGATTGGTCTCCGAAGGCCTCGTCCGCCAGCATATTGCCCACGAACAGCCGGCACCGTGCCCGCTCGGACCGGTCGATGCCGGCTTCGCCGATCGCCTGGGATGCGCTGTCGACGATCATCCGCTGCGTACGGTTCAACCGCATCCGTTCCGAGGAGGCCGCCCGCTCGTCCTGACCGTAATCGGTGACGAATCCTCCGATGCCGCAATAGGTCCTGTCGACGGCGTTGCGGTCGGGGTCGACATAGTCGACGCGTGTGCCCCAACGCTCGGGCATCGGGGGATGGATACCGCTTCGGCCCTCGACTATGGCGTCCCAGAGTTCTTCGGGAGAGCACGAATGCGGGGGAAGGATGCAGCCGCGTCCGATGATAGCGATTGGTTCGAAATCCATCATCCTCATTGCTCCTTTGCGGGTTCGACGGCGTCGGGGGATGCCATGATGTCGTGTTCCTGTTCCGCCGGACCCAGGATGGTGAGCCGCACGTCATCCGCCTGGCAGAGCAGGTATCCGTTGGCGTCGATGATCTCGATATGAACGTCGACGCCCTGCTCGTCCTCGGTGAGGAAATCCATCTTCCCGTAACACAGTTCCCCCGCCGCGGGGCAGCGGAACTGGCGGGCCCCGTGGATCCGGATCGGCACCACATGCCGTCCCCTGAGCTGGAATTCACGCATCAGCGCCATCCTGCCGACGTTATCGATCAGCAGCGGACAGCAGAGGAACTGCGGGTTGCGTACGTCGCTGAAAAGCCCCGGCACGGATGGCACCATGAATTCGCCCGCCGCGCAGTCATCGCCGATCAGCCGTGCCCTGCGCATGTACCGGAAGGTCGGTCCGAAACTGATGAAATGTTCGGTTTCGGCATGATATCGGCCGATGTCGATGGGCGTTCCCTGTTCGAGCAGGCGTTCCGGCCGCCAATCCGCCCGACATGGTTCGGGGGCTTTGTCCAGCAGTCTGATGACGGCCGTCGAATGGGTGCGGTGGGGGATGAGGGTCCTGCCGTCAGGCGTTTTGAATGTCGAGTACAGTTCCGTCGCGATGACCTGGCCGTCCGTACGGTCCGTGCGATGGGCGTTGACCGTGATCGGGACCTCGTCGTTGTCGCGGCATTTGAGGAACGTGTTCAGTTCGAGCTCCTCGAGTTCGACGCCGAACCGTTTCACGTTGGACAGGCATGAGGCGGCTTCGATCTGCGTTTCCAGGTGAAGCACCCCGGGGAAGGTCGTGACGCCCTTCACCCGGTGGTCGGGCAGGTACAGGTCACGGTCGTATCGGAGCATCCGACGGGCGAGGATGGTGTCCGCATCCTGCCTGTCGACGCTGTCGAGCATCGGATAGTGGGGCTTGTCCACGACGGTGCCCGTGGTTTCCTCGATGGGTGAGATCAGTTCCAGCCCGTCGTCCAGGGAATCCAATTGTCCCTGCGGCCTGTTGGAACCCAATGAGCCCATGATCAGCACCTCGGGGTCCGCCGTGCCGAGCGCGAGCTCGTCGAGGAAGAATTCCGTGCCGGTCCTGACGGGAATGTATTCCATTCCGCGGTCCTGCTCCTGCACGGCGATCACCTGCGGGTGGACGGCCATGCCGACCTGCCCCCATGCCGACCATTCCATCGTCACGAACGGGATCCTCCGGTCGGAGGGCATGTTCATCGGGATCGTGTGGGAGAGTGCGGAAAGCGTGGCGGCGGCAGTGTAGTCGACCTGCCCGTCCATGCCGAAACGTCCGGAGACCGATCCGAAGGAGACGAAGGCGGTCAGTGACGGTTCGTCCTTGGTGGCGTGATACAGGTTGATGAACCCGCCGAGTTTGACCGCGATGCTTCTCATGGTACGGTCCAGGGTCTTGCCGGGCAGCCTGCCGAATGATTCCAGTCCGGCGGCATGGACCACGAGCGAAAGGTCCCCCCATTGCCTGCGGGCCTTATGGACCGCGTCCTCCGTGGATTGCGCGTCCGCTATGTCGCAGGGAATGTAGTGCAGGTTGCGTCGTGCGGATACGGCGGTCCCGAGGTTCCGTGCGAGGATGCGGATATGGCCGATCCGATCGTATTCCTCCGACAGCGCAATCGCCCCGAGCGAGGGATCCTTCCGCTTGGCTTCGCGGATGAAGTCGGGCTTCGCCTGCGCCCATTCCTCGTCGCTCAGGCGAAGCCAGCGTTGCGCCCGGGGATCGTCGACATCGGATCGTCCCGTGATCACGACGTTGATCCGCGGCTGGTCGTCGGCAAGGGCTTTGGCGCATTCCAACGCGATGCCGCGCGATCCTCCGGAGAAGAAGGCCACGGTTCCTTCCGGCAGCTGCCTGCGGATCGCGTGCTCCCGGCCCATCTGCATGGGAATCACGCGAACCACGTGACGTCGCCCATGCAGGTATCCCATCTCGCAGTCCTGGTCCTGCCGGTAGTGGCGCACTTCGTCCAGGATGGCGCCGGGCACGTCGTCGGGGGAATCCACGTCCATGGTCTTGATCTGCAGGTTGCGCAGTTCCTTGCCGAGGCTCTTGTAGAATCCCGTGTCCAACGCGTCCAGCGGATCGCCCTTCCCTTTGCTTCCCGCTCCCGAGACGCCTCCCGTCCCGGTGACCGACAGCCATGCCATGCCGTCCTCCGCGTGTTCGATCAGCGGATACAGGATTTGGGACAATCGGAATGTTCGCGCGTATCGTTCGCGGACGATGCGCATCCACGCTTCGCTCCGCTGTCCGAACGACGGGATGCCGTCATGGAATGAGTGGCAGTCCAGGATCATCCTGACGGGCGTTCCGGACTCCACGGTGGGATGGGTTCCCGAGTCGATGATCTCGTCCGCGGTGGTGGCATGCACCTCGCGGAAAAGCGGTTGGAGCGTCTGCCGGATGGACTCGTCCAGCTCGTGGTCGCCGGATCGGATGAACAGGCAGGCGGCATCGGACCAGTCGGTCAGGCCGGGATCGTCGGCAAGCGGTTTGTAGATGATCTGCGGGACGAATCGTTTCACGCCGGAGGCGTCCCCGGCGGCATGGGGACCTTCGTCGGCCGGCCGTCCGTCCTGCCGTCGTGGGGCGGTCGGCTCGGCGTGTTCGAGGCATTCGACGATCTGGCGTAGGGTCCGGGCCCGGGACAGGTCGAGGGATTCGGGCTGTATGCCGACCCGTTCGGCCACCGTCCCCAGGGCCTGCATCTGCTTGACCGAATCGATGCCGAGATCGGCCTCGAGGTCCATGTCCGGGTCGATGACCTCCGCGGGATAACCGGTGGCCTCGCACAATGCGTCCAGAAGCGCCGTGCGCACGTCATCCGCCGTTGGCCGCGGTGCCGTGGCGGCGGGCTTCGATGGTTCGGACTCGGCCTTCCGTCCGTTCCCCGGCGTGCCGCAGAGCCATTGCAGGGACTGGATCCGTTCGGCGGTCCTGGCTCCGCCGTCCGGCCCGCAGTCGAGCTTGAGCACCGTCGCCCCGCCGTCGTGCAGCTGATGCTCGATCAGGGTGCCGATGATGTGTTTGGGTCCCATGTCGACGAACACCCTCGCGCCGGCGGACCGGCAGGACGCGATGCAGTCGCGGAAATCGAAGGGCGTGACCAGCTGTCCGGCGAGCAGTTGCGGCAGATGCTCCACGTCACCGGGTTGCAGGGTTCCCTGGGTGATCGTCGAGATGACGGGGATGTCGGGCCTGTTCCAATGGTAGCGTTCCAGCCTATGCTCGAATTCCGTCACGACGGGTGAGAGCACCGGACTGTGGAAGCCCACGGGGACGGGAAGCGCGAAGCTTTCGATCGACTCCGCCGCCAAACGTTCCGTCACGTCCGCGACCAAGGCCCTGGAGCCCGAAACGACGAGCTGCTCGTCGGAGTTGACGATTGCGATGGATAACGGTCCCCGGCAGGACAGTTCGGCCACGACGGCCCTGACCCTATGCATGTCATGGAGGCTGCGCGGCAATGCGACCGCCATCGCGCCACGCATGGCGTAGGGGATGGATTCGATGGTCTCCGCACGGTCCATGACCGCCGCGAACCCGTCCTCGAACGATACCGCCCGCGAGGCGATCAGCGCGCTGTATTCGCCCAGACTGTGGCCCATGAGCATCGAGACGGGTATTCCTGCGGCCTCGAGAACGGCGAACATCGCCAGAGAGGCCGTTACGATGGCGGGCTGCATGACCGTCGGCATGGTCAGACGGTCGTCCCTGCCGGAACCGACCGTCGTGGAAAGGCGTTCGCCGTACCGTTCCTTGTACAGGTCGTCGGCCCGGGCGATGACCTGCCGGGCTTCGGGGAAGCCGGACAGGCAGCCGTGGAACATGCCGACGCTCTGGCTGCCGTGACCGGGGAAGCATGCCGCGATGTCACCGATGGGGTTGCGTGTGTCCTCCGCTATCGCGCCGGCCGTCAGGAGACGGTCCGTCATATCCGTGTCCTCGATCCGTGGGATCCGTCCGTCGTCTTTCATGATGGATGTTCCTTTCTATTGGGGGAGATTGCCTGAATCGTGTTTGGGAAGTGTGATCCAGCAGAGCAGTGCGAACGCCAATGCGAGGGCGCAGGCGATCCAGCATGCCGCATGCGTGGCGCTCATGAAACTGGTCGAGACGGACTGCTCCACGGTCTGTCGGATGCCTGCCGGCAGGTGCGGAAGGATCGATTTCGCGGCCATCACCGAATCCTCCGCGGCTTTCGCGATGGAAGACGGGATCTGCAGTCCGGACAACGAGTCCGAGAGCTCGTCGGGGTAGACGGAGGAGATCGCGGATCCCATGACGGCGACGCCCAGCGTGCCGCCGATCTCACGGATCGTGTCGTTGACGGCCGATGCGGCGCCGGTCGAGCTTTCCGGAACGGTGCTCATCAGGGCGTCTGTGGCGGGCCCTTGGATCAGGGCGATGCCGGCCGCCATCAGGGCCATGGTGGGTACGACCACGAACCAGTAGCTGCAGTGGGCGTCGACACGCGTGACCACGAACATGCTCGCCGACAGGAACAGCAGTCCCGTCGAGACGACCGACCGGTATCCGAAGCGTTTCGCCAGTTGCGTGGCGAGCGGGGCGACCGCCGCCATGACCACCGCGAAGGGCAGCGTCGCGACCGCCGTCTGCAATGCGGTGTATCCACGCAATGCCTGGAACCATTGGGTGGTGATGAAGATGAAGCCGAACAGGCAGAAGAACGCGACGCAGATCGCGCAGGTGCTGCTCGTGAACGTGGCCCTTCGGAACAGGCCGACATCGATGAGCGGGGCGTGCGTATGCCCCTCGACCGCCGCGAACAGCGCAAGTATGATCAGGGCCGCGCAGATGCCGCCTATGACCTGCCAGGAGAGCCAGCCGTAAGTCGGGCGTTCGATGATCGCCCACACCAGCAGGCCCACGCCGGCCACCGATAACACGGTGCCGGGGAAATCGAACCTCTCGGAACGGTACGCCCGTACCTCGGGCACCGCCACCGCGATGCAGGCCAGCGCCACCACGCCGATGACGGAGCACACCCAGAAAATGGAATTCCACGCATAGTGCTCCAGCAGGACGCCGCCGATGATCGGGCCCAGGGCGATGCCGACCCCTGATGTCGCCGCCCACAGGCCGACGGCCAGGCTACGGTACCTGGAGCCTTCGAAGATGACGATGATCGACGACAATGTCGCCGGATAGATCAGCGCGGCGCAGACCCCCAACACCACGCGCAGCGTCACCAGCTGCCACAGGGCCCAGGAGAAGGCCGTGGCTGCGGAGACCACGGCGAATCCCGCCAATCCGACGAGCAGCATCCGTCTTCTTCCCCATCGGTCGCTGAGCTTGCCGGCGGGCAGGAGCAGCGCCGCGAAGGACAGCGTGTAGGCGTCCACCACCCATTGCAGGTCCGTGGACGAGGCGTTCAACGCGTCGCTCATCGTGGGAATCGCGACGTTGACGATGGTGTTGTCCATCACGACCAGCAACACCGCCAGACACAGGGCGGTGAGGGCCAGCCCCCTGTTCCCGGACCGTGCGTGTCTCCGGACCGGCATGGGGGCGGGAATCAACGAACGTTCAGATTGCATATCAATGTTCTCCTACTGTGTAACAGTGTTATCTACAAATGAAACAATACTCCTCTCCGTGGGGGATCGCCACCATCCGTCAGCGAGGCATGGAAGCGCTCCGCGTGCGGACGGCCCCACCGTCGGCGCCATGAACCATGCCGCCGCCCGTGGCGCGGGAACGGGAAGGCCATGCGGCGTCGCCCGGGCCCGCAAACCCCATGGCATGTTCCGGGCCCGGGAACGCCACGGCCGATGGGTCCTCCAAAATCAGCGCCGTCCGCTTCCGGGCGGAGAGTTCGTGCGGTCGCTTTGATGACACGGCCGCCGTCCCGTCGGGACGTTCGGCATCACCCGATTACCGGTCCAACCCTCACGGCGGGACCATGACCCGTCGAACTTCAATGAGGAAAGCGCCGGCCGACCCTTTGCCGGAAAACGCGAACCGTCGGCATGCCCCGCTGAAGCGACGCCGACGATGGTTTCGGATGGTGGGCGGTCCCGATCGCCCGATCCTTCTCGATCCGCCGCCCGGCAATCGCCGAACGCCCGTGGCGGCTCACGATGGCTGCAGGCCCACGCCCATCCAAGGCGTTGGCCGCATCCTGCAAAAAAACCGGGCCCATCGTACGCCCGAACATGCGAATCTCCGTACGCCGGAGCGGATATCCCGCATAGGCGGGATATCCGTCGGGGAGATTCCACTGACAGCGTGACCGGTCACCCATGCGCCGGCGGGAGACGCTACCATGAAGACGCGAATCATGTGAATCATCACGCAAAGGAGCATGACGTGAACTATCTGGAAATCATCAACCGCCGCCGCAGCGTCTATACCCTCACCGACCGTCTGCCCATCGGCGAAAACGAACTCGTCGGAATCGTCGAAGAGACCGTCGTCGCCACGCCGTCCCCCTTCAACGTGCAGAGCGGCCGCGCCGTGATCCTGTTGGGGGAGCAGCACAAGCTTCTATGGGACGCTATCGTATACGACACGCTTAAGGCCATCGTGCCGGAAGACGCCTTCGAGACCACGGCCGCCAAACTGTCTGGTTTCGCCGCAGGCGCCGGCACCATACTCTTCCTTGAGGACCAGGACGCGGTTGATGGCCTTAAGGAACGGTTCCCGACCTATGCCGCCGCGTTCGACGGGTTCGCCGCGCATGCCCTTGGCATGATCGAGGTCAACGTCTGGAATGCGCTTGCCGAACAGGGCATTGGCGCCAATCTGCAACATTACAATCCGCTTATCGACGACATGGTGAAATCCCGTTGGGGCATCCCGGCTTCCTGGACGCTCGCGTCCGAAATGGTTTTCGGCGGCATCGCCCGTCCCGCCGGTCCGATTGAGAAGTTGCCGGCCGGCGAACGTGTCCGCGTGATTCGATGATCGTGGACGACTCGTCACCTGCCCCATGCCCGTCCGGACCCGGCATGGGTGACGGTTTTCGCGGAGTTGCGGTGGCGGCGCCCGAAGGGTCCCGTTACCGCATGCGATAGGCCTTTGCGATCCGGGAAGGCGATCGGGGCCACCGGCATGGCCATGGGCGCCGGACGATGAGGATCCGGGACCTGCACCATCCTGTTCACAGGATCGGCGGGCTGGCGCATGGGGCATATGAACGAAAGGCATGCGCAAGGATCCATCTTCCCGAGCCGGACGGGGTGCATATGCCGTCCAATGTGGCATAGGGAACGCCATCCGCCCTCAACATGCCCCAAAGCATGGGCATGACTCGCAAAGGCACGGGAAGGATCGGCGCGGGTGAACCGCCGCGTCGGCGGGATCGCCGTATGGCCGGCGACCCCGCCGTCCGCGACGCGGCCCATCGGATCGAATCCGGCCTCGCCGTGAAGCGGGCGGACCGCGTCGCGCGTCCCGGGAATCAGCATGCCGACGGCGTACCGGGAACGCAGCGGAGTACGCAACGTGTCCACGTCGTCATGGGTGACGTATCCCGAATCGGTGCGCGGATACGCGGCGGCCTTCATCCCATACGGGCGCCGCAACGCCGCCGGCGTCTGCTCCGCGGTCGGTCCGTGACGTGAATTCATGGCCTTCCAGGCCGGCCGGGCCGAACGGGGCGGACGGTTCCGTACGCTCCCGACGGCGTTCGATATGATTGACGACGATGGCGGGATCCTTCGCGTCCTCGGACACCGTCCGCGCATGGGACCCGTCCCCGAACCGATCGCCTTGCAACGTCCACGAGCCCAAGGGGAGCCATCAGCCCGCCGGAACGGGGCGGGCGTGTGCGATTCGATCGCCGGATCACGCTGAACGACCATGTCCGGCGTCGGCGGTCGGACGCGTCCGACCGAAAACCTGCGATGCCATGCCAGCGTATGCGCGCGCGACGTGTTCAGGCCGACCGGCCGGTCGGCCTCCGCCCGCGCACCACGGATCGTCCGCTCGTCCAACGACACGACCCATGGACGCGATACGGGCTCGTCGACTCCCATGGCCATGCGGATGCGCGTGAGGATCGCCCCGCCCTCACGGTCGGGATCGCAGACGTTCACCGGTTCCCTCGCCTCGTCGGCCCTCATTAGCTTGGCCGGACACCGGTAACGTGAGACGGCGCCCTCGTCGCCGTTCAGCTCCCACCTCCACGACGGCGGATCGACCGGCAGGCTCCCCATCGGCCATCCGACCATGGCATGTCCGCATACCTGTCGGGAGCGGACGGCTCCGCCGGATGGTCCTGCACCCACGGGATCGGACATCCGCCGGCCCGGACGAACCCATCGCCCTGACCCATGTCTTCCGATGCCTGCGCGATGGCGGGACCGACCGAACGTTGCTCCGCCACGACCAACCGCATGCGCACGCCTGCGCGAAAGCCGACGATCCGACGACCCATGCGCGGGCATGCCGATATCGGCACCGGCTTTCGTTTCGGACGCGAAAGGAACGCGGACGGCGGAAAGGCCCACGGCGGCGGGATGCGAAGTGCAAGCCCTCTGACGCATCCATATCGGGGACGAAACGTTCGAGGGGCCCGTGAACCCCATGACGGGACGAATGATCCCGTCATGGAAGGAACGGACACATGAACGACACCGACGATCCGGATACCGATATCGCCATCGAGATCCGTCGCAAGGAGGCCTGCAGGACCGCCATCGAGAGCATGGGCCGGATACGGCGGACGCCACGGAACATCCAGCTCCTGCATGACCTGGTCGACGAAATCAACGATCTCAGGCCCGAAAGCGTGATCGGACACTACAGGATATGGCCGTCCGGCCAGGTCAACCGTCTCACCGCCGGATGGAACCTGACCGGCGAGGACGTGAAAGGCAAGACGCGATACGGCGGCTGGGACCCCGAACGCGACACATACATGAGGATCAACGAGGACGGCGACTTCGAGGGACTCGACCAGACGGGTGCGGACCGACTCGTCTGGAACCATCGGGAAGACATCATCGCCGCAGCGTCCTGGACCCCCATCGGCATGGCCTGCATCGATCGGATCGAACGAATGGCGTACCCGGACGACGATCCCATACGCGATGCGCCAGCCAACATGACCATCGAAGCCTTGAATGGGTCTTTGCCGCCGGCCGATCCCATGATCCACCCCGTATCAGCTCCCGTCGATTCCGGACTCGGCATATAGGAGGGGCGGGAATGGACACGCTCATCGACCTTAACCGTCTGCGTGCGGACCTCGACGCCAAAAGACAGGCGTTCGGCGTCAGTTGGAACACGTTCGCCGGGTTCGCCGGCGTCAGCCCCGCCATGTTCAGCCGGCTCAACGCCGGTTCGACCATCACCCTCGACACGTTCGCCAGACTCTGTGCCACATGCGGTCTCGATCCCGCCGACTACATGCCCGGTCTGGACGCCGAAGACATCAACGACGTCATCGACATGGCGAAAAACCGGTCCATGACGGCGACCCGACCCAAGGAGCCCGACATGGCCGGCAGGCTCGAATACCACGGCACCCGGTTCTCCCTCGACGACCTGCGCGAGAACATGCGCGCCAAATATCGGAACGAACGGCCCAGATTCTATTACGACATGCCCGACGGAACACCGCTCGGATACGTCATGACCCTTCCGGACGGCGGCTACATCGCACGACTCGAAGACACGCGGGCCTGGCATGCCGGCCCATACGACTCCGAAAGCGACGCGTTCGAAAACCTGTTCCGGATGATCTCACAATACTACGCCGTCGATGACCCGCCAGCGCACGCACGGGGCATCGAAGGCCCGTTCGACGAGCGGAAGGAAGCCTCAAGGCTCTGCGAAACGCAGGCCGCGGCAATGGGGGAGCGTCCCGGCTGGTATGCGTGGCCGGCACGCGACGCGGTACGGCAGACCATGGATCTCGCGGACATGCTCGAACGCCGATACGCCGACAACCCGCACGTCACCATCAGCATGAACGACACCGGAAACCCGGTGGGAACCACGGACCCCGCCCGTGTGGAGGTCCTGATAGACATCGACAACGGCACCGTCTTCACCGCGGGGGTCGACATGGATCCGAACGGGCGTACGCATCCAAGCCTCATGCGCCTCGACGGCGGCGAAACGACGAAAGCGGAACCTCTCGACGATATGCGCCTCGATGAGAAGGAGACCGTGGACCTCATCGACGTGAGAATCTACGAGGCCGGCCTGCAGGGCCGTGATCCATGGGAGGGCGACCCGTGGGCCGATAACCTGAGCCGATCCTTGGAGCCGGTCGAATCCGACGCCATCCAGACCTCCGGCGTCGACCCGTGGGCCGGCATCGGATCCGGTACGCTGCCGCTGCCCGATCCCATCGACGGTCCCGGACTCGACAGGTCCGACGATCCCGGCCTCGACATGTAGGGGCGGATATGGACGACGACAGGCGCATCGAAGAGAATGCGAGACCAGCGAGCCCGATGTTGCCTTGGCGGGCCGTTACAGCGTGTTCGACGAACCACATCATGGGATGCACCAACGAGAAGGATCCGGATGCGGGGTCACGCGAGAGCGACGCCGGGCAGTTCTCCGGATACGAGATCACGGTGCGGGATGACAACGGCGATCCAGCATCCTACAGGCTCGACTGGTTCGATGACGAAGGCATGGCACGTGGACGTCGTGCCATCCGACCTGACGGATAACGCTAAACCGAACCCGCCGATGCCTGATCCGGCTGGAGTCTATGACACGAATGATTCCGCGAGAGCGAACTTCGGCATGTGTTCCACCGACGCCTTGCCCCGGGAATAAGAAGGGAATCATGCGCCGTTAGTGGGCTCAAGCGTCATTCCAATCCGAAATGACGATGTGCGCGCGGGAACAACTTGATGCCGTCCAATGCTTATTGTCGGAAAGTACGACGAGGCTGCTGAAGGCAGGGCGAGGACGTTGGCATATTCTTTAATCGCCTTTGTGCGCCGACATTGGCAAATGAAGAGAACGATAAAAACTAAATGTGCTGAATTCCTTCGTAAGATCATGGAAAGTCGGGAAAAGAAGCGTGCCGACAACCCCAAGGATTCCTCAGGGGATACTCCGAAGAAGGCCATGGTCAGCCAATGATCGCAAGATACAGGAAGGGCGGCCGTCTTGCGAAGCTCAACGAGACGTAGATCAGGGAGGTGTGGCATCCGTGCGAATCTGGATCGGCGACGATGGATTAGATAGCCGAGATGATGAATATGGGAGGCTTCGTTATTTACAGATGTCTGAAGAGAAACAGGGGGCATGTAATACAGATGGAAGACGAGACATGGCAAAAAGTTCAGA
>OIHN01000025.1_pt1 | contig 35248 bp, 37 predicted proteins | sample 1582571 | NCBI WGS metagenome assembly OIHN01 (sample SAMN02675046, study PRJEB24791) | human gut metagenome, SKBSTL021 | isolation source: stool | host: Homo sapiens | place: USA | reverse complement strand
TATAGTCAAGCATTTCTAAATAAGGATCTGTGGTCATAATCAATTTATAGTCACTGACTTTATTAATGACTACTTGTCTAGCTTCTTTTCCAGCTTTCTCCTGTTCAACAATCGCTTCAAATTGCTGTCTTGCTTCTTCTTCAATGGTCTTCCAGCTAGTTGACTTGTTATCCCATTTAGGGTTGTACTCCAATTTTTGAAGAGCCACACCGTACTCTGTAGCAATCTCACCAAGTCTAATTAAGTTCTGCTGGCGCTTATCTTTCCTAGCCTTTTCATCAAAGACTTTAATGCCCTCATTGATGTGATCCACGGCATTTTTAATCTTAAGATCTAGTCTCTTAATTAATGCTGTAAAGTCATCAATTGGTTGATTGGCTTCTTTAGTAATCTCTTTACGCCTATCATTTAAGGCTTTGCGAATGTGGTTTAGTTCAGCCTTAGTTTTCTTGTCATAGGGATAAGACTCAGGTGTTACAACATAGGTATCCCAGCCTTTTACTAAGTCATCTACCTTATTTTCCAATGCTGCAGCGTTAGGGAAATCCACTTCTGCAGGTTTAAAACTAATAGGAAAATCTTCATTTTCAAATCTAATTAAATCTTTTGTCATCTTTTTGCTCCAATTTTTGTTAGAATAAAGTTAGTTGTTTTGTAGACTCACTGGTTACGCAGTGAGTCTTTTCTTTTGCTCTTTCAAATGCTGCTTGGTACTCATCTGGTCTTTGGTCGGTGGCAAGATAATTTATTGCATTTGAAGCAAGCACCAAGCGCTTATATAGCTCTGTCATAGTTTCACCTCCTAAATATTAGGAAACACAACGTTATACATAAGTAAGAAAACTACTGCAATCACAGTGAATGTAGCACCTATGGTTATAATTTCTGTTTCACGCTCGGTAAATTGTGTACCCATAAACTTATTAATACTTTGATTGATCCATTTAGTAAAACTCATCTTTCTAACGCCTTTCTATCTCTCATAACTCCTGTACCAAATACTTCTTCCCAATGCTTTTTCGATTGATCTTTTAGGAACGCTTGCCACCGTTCTTCAATAATCATGGTATGCTGGCCGTCATACACAATTGCGTCTTTATATGAAGACAATAGGCACTTCTTTTGGCGCCTATTGTAGGCATACTTTGAATAATTGTATTTTTTGCATAATTCTTTAACAGTTAGCCATGTTTCCTTGCTCACTTCAAATACCCCTGCTTTCTTAACTCTTTAATTGACAATAATTCACCATCGCATGCTCTTTCTACTAGGTTCTGACTTGCTGACATGTCTTTGTAGAACTTATCTTCAAAAAGAACTGGGATGTAGATAATGCCCAATTCGGTTAATACTGTTGCTTGGTCGTTTATCATACTTTCAGTAGATGGATTCCAAACACTGGTCGTCTTAATACCTAGCCAGCCTGTATCCACACCTTTGCCGGTTGCTTGATAATTGCCATCAATTAAAGACAGTTGCTGCAGTCTAGTGATGATTTCATGTTTACTTTTTCCAATATCACTTAAATATAAGTAACTAATATCTAGTGGTTGCATTTCTTATCTCCTCTTAATTCATCTAGGCTGACACCTAAAGCATCAGCAATCTTACACATGTTCTTAAAACTTGGTTCGTATCCTCTATATTTATAACTTCTAATAGTTTCATAATTAACGTTAGATTTTATAGCTAATTCTTTTAATGAAATTTTCTTATTACGAAGTAATTCATCTATATGTCGCCACCACATACTGTGTTTATCTCCTTAATTTTGTGGGTAATAGCCCACATATTGTGCTATAATTTATTAATGTAAAATGTTTAATCAAATAAATTCTGATTGTTAATGATTGGAGTTGATGCCTTTTGGGCGAATTTTTGATTAACACTGTGTCTATGTAAGCTAACGAATCACCGACTTTCTCACTGGCGGAGTCACTTTTTTCGTCTCCCAAGACGTTAAATGCGAGGTATAAGCTTTCTTCTACCTATTGAGGCTTTTGTATTGCTTTAAATGATTTAAGCTTTAGCTAGGGTTATAAGATTTTAGTAACTTATTCTAATTGCAGTGCTGGGCGACAATACCAGTAAAAAATTGGAGAATGGCTGCCAACATTTTGAGACTTTTAAAAATTTTGCGACCTAATTGAGTGGCAGCTCAATTAGGTCTTTTTATTTGTTTGAGTTAGTATATAAAGCAACTATAATTGCAACGACTAATGAAATAATCGCGAATACTGTTGCAAAATCGTCCATTATTTTTATCTCCTCTCAATCAATCAAGGTAAACGTTTAAAAACTAATTCTTTAGGAATAGGCTTAAGTCGAATTCTTAATCCTTTTGCTAACCCATAGTTTTCGTTAGTAATAATTGCTAATACTTGGGGATTGGCTTCATCAGTTTCGATGATTACTCTTGACCAGTTCTTCATAGGCTGATTATCTTCATCAGTTTTTAATTTCATTTTTCTTAAACTACTATGTTCCACTTGTTTCATGTTCTCTCCTTACTAAACGTCGAATGTGGTTACCATCACTTCTTGATAAATATCATCGAACTTCCCACGTAAAGCCTTATTGATGATATGTTTCTGCCCTTTTGGTGTTACAAATACTTGTGAATATGGGCGATCATCTCTTGTAAGCCTGTGGGTTATTCGAAAATATCCTCTTTTGACCTTGTCAGTCATTGGTAAATTCCAGGTACTTCTTTGGTGTGATAAATATTTAGCGTGTCTTAACAATTGAAATAGTTGGTTACGGCCGATTACAAAGCCATTTTGTGTTAAGATGTCAGCTAATTCAGCAATAGTAATTGCATGGTGGCTGTATCTAATAGCTTTAGCAAAAACTACATCGTCAGCATCTTTAGCAATCTTTTCAGCTTGTTTGGCATTAACGTCTTCAAGTTCCTTATTCTTATTTTCAAGTAGCTTGACACGACTGCTTGCAATGTTTAATGCACGCTGCATAATCATGTCTGGGTTATTCCAGTTCTTTTCAACTTGAATGAAATACTTGCGAACTTCTTTACCTCTTGATGTTTTCGACATCATGCAAATTTGTTTCGCTGTTTCAATTGTTAAAAGAACATCATCGTATTTTCGCACTGTTCCATTGCCACTTTTAACGAGGTAACTTTCAGGTGACCTCGTAAAATCTATACCCGCTATAAAACCTGCTACATTTTGAGAAATCCATTCAGAATACTTCTTTTTAGCTCCTAAAGTTTTATGCAAATCTCTAGCTGAAACAAGTTGCTGATCGTTTTGGACTTTTATATTAATTAGTTCGTTCATTTGTTCATCTCCTTAATGTTCACTATTGTGAACTTCTTTTGCAAAAAAAAGCGAAATTTGTTTCTTTTCGAAACCTAGTACACTTAAGATCTTGACAAATTCTTCCATACCAATGTCACGTTCTCCATTCTCCTTTCTCCAATAGGCATTCGTACTAATGCCTATTTTACGTGCCATTTGAGCTTGTGTAATTCCTCGTGCTACACGCTCACCTTTTAAACGTTGCAAATCAAACTTCATTATTCCACCTCAATTCGTTCACTTTGAAGAACAACTATATAATATTCTCATCGTATTCTTTTGTCAACAAAAAACATAAAAAAAGATAAAAAATGTATTTTTTTGTCAACAAATGGAGTATTATTGGTATTAAGAGATGAGGTGAAATAATGCGCAGTAGTGAAGAAATAATTGATTATTTAAATCAACTAAGAGAAGAGCAAGACGTATCAATTAGTGAATTAGCTAGACGCGTTGGAATGGCCAAATCAGGTGTGTCCAGATACTTCAATCACACAAGAGAATTTCCTATAAATAGAGCACCAGCTTTTGCAAAAGCACTACATATTAAAACCGAAGATTTATTAGGACTTGAACCTATTAATCAAAATAAGTCAAGAATGGTTCCTTTATTAGGAACTATAGCGATGGGAGCGCCAATTACTGCAGAACAAAATATAGAAAAATATATACCAGAATATATGATGGATAGATATGCAGATGACACTCTTTTTGCTCTTAGATGTCAAGGTGATAGCATGTACCCTCTTATACCTAATGGAGCAATTGCCATAATTAGACAACAAGCCGATGTAGAAGATGGAGAGGTAGCTGCAGTCTTGATTAATGGCGAGGCAACCCTTAAAAAAGTTCTTCATGTTGGTAAAACAGTAGTGCTAAGGCCAGCTAATCCTGATTATAAAGACATAATATTAGACAAAGATCATCCTGGGACTATCCTAGGCAAGATGATTAAATATGAAATGAATTTTGATTAAATATTAAGTATAGATATGAAACTATTTAGAAAGAAATCTTTCAGTAAATCTTTATCCGCCAGATTATCAGCAGCACCCAAACGAAAACTGAAAAAAGCCTTGATTCCGGGCTATGGTCAAAAAGGTATGGGATGGTTACATCCTAGAAAGAAGCTTTACAACAAGGTTTATAATTCTACTACCATTGATCCAGTAAAGCTCTTTAAGTCAGCTCGTAAAAACTCCACCGTTAAAACTATTAGACGTGATGGTAGATATGTAGAAAAGGATGAGTTAGAACCAAGCGACTATCCGGGACACTTTAGCGTTTCAGCTACTATAGATGAAAGTACTGGCAAAATAACTAATAACGAAACCGGCCACCCTTGTTCTCCCCAAGAACAAATAGATAAAGCTAATAACTCATACAGTATTAGTATCTCACCGCACTGGCAATATGATTATGCTGATGAACTTAAGGATTACATTCAACCAAGATATAGATTAGGAATATTGCTTTATAAAATGGGTGAATGGGATAAAGCTGAAAAACAGTGGTTAAAACTGATCTATTTATATCCAAAAGCAGTAAAGAAACTAGGCGTCCTATACAGAAAAGAAAAGCGATATAAAGATGTAATGATGGTTAATTATCAAGCTGCTCTTTCTGGTACAATTCCTGCCTTTTATCCTAACGATACATTACCGACTTTTGAAAAAGCACAAGATGACTATGAAAAACATAAAAATAAAGATCAATCTAAGCTAGATATCAAGATTTTTGATTCTTTTAGAAAAAATTAATTGGAGGAAGTAAGATGGGATTCTTTGATAACTTAAGTAAAAAGATGGAAGAAAGATCTGAAAAGAAGAAACAAGAAAAAGCTGAATATAGCAAAGTCTTGAATAAATTCAAAAATAATGATGCTAAGAAATTTGAAAACTACTATTTCGATTTAAAGGATAATCAAATTTTAGAGATTCAAAATATATTCAGCAAAAAATACAGAATAATTGATTTTAAGGATGTTCTTTCCTACTCCATTAATAAAAAAGAACACAATGATTCAAAGACTGAAACTAAGAGAAAACATGGCATTGGTAGAGCAGTTGTTGGTGGTGTTCTCTTAGGCCCAGTTGGTGCAGCCGTAGGTGGATTAACCAGTAAGAAAGAAACTCAAACTATTTCAAAAGATTTTGTAGATCATTTAGGTGTTGTTGTTAACTTAAATGACGGAACTAGTTTTGAAATTGAATATTTTGATACAACATTTAAAGCTGATGATAGTTTAGTAACTGGCTGTATTAAGCAGGTAAATCAGCTTGCTACCGTATTAGAGGCTGGAATTGAAAATGCTAAAAGAAAACAAACTGAAACTGTAGCAATTGAACCGACAAAAGTGAAAGAAAATAATGAACAACCTGTTTCTGCCACCCAATCATCCCCTGCTGCTGATCCATTAGATGAAATCAAGAAACTCAAAGGCTTGCTAGACATTGGAGCAATCACACAAGAAGAGTTTGACGCAAAAAAGAAGCAGTTGTTAGATTTATAGGTGATTTATGACAAAAGACGACAAAAACAAAAAGCTTGTTACCGACCAAGATATTGAGGATATGCTAGATAATGCTACCTCCTTTAGCGGTGAGCCGATGACAGAACATGATCGAAAAGTCATTAGAGAATATTTACAAAAGCTATATCATAAGAAATAACTAGAGGTGAAAACAAAATTGAATAAAAATGAACATATTGATTCTGCCGCTAGAAAATTTAAGCAAGTTGCAGAACTCAATAAATATCATTACCAGCAAAAGTTTAAATCCCTGCCCTATTGGCTAGAAGAAAGCTCCCATTATTTTAAACTTGAAGCCAATAAAGAACTAATTAATAATTATTTCTACTATCCACGTGGATCAGTAATTAGTGTGAATTTTGGTGTAAATGAAGGAAGTGAATTTAGTAATTTACATTTTGCTGTCGTTTTGAACAAACGTGATAGTCCCAAAAATAGAACTTTAACAGTAATCCCTTTGACTTCTAAGCCTAAAGACGGTCGATTTTCTTTAGGCAAGGAAATTTTTAATCAAACTTCTAGCCTCCTGTTAACATCATTGCAAGAAATAAATTCTCGTCTAAATAGATTAATTCAAAGAAATAATGAATTAAATAAGAAAGCTAAAACACTTACACAAAAAAGAGATGAACTTCAAAATTCGTGGAAAAACGTAGACAGGCAAATTTCTAATTTTTTATCAAATCCTATTACTGACTCTAATGTAGAACAAAAAAAGTTGGAATTTTCAAAATTATATAAGCAAATGACCGAACACACATCAGAAATAGAAAAATTGAATCAATCAATTAGTACTGCATGTAGCGAAAGCAAAGCTGTATCTCTAGAAGCAAAACAATGTTACATTGATCAAAAAAAGCTTCAAAAAGTTGTCACTGTTTATAAAAAGTATAATAAAAATACATTTGCAAGAATTGAAGACATAACAACTATTAGTAAATTAAGGATTCGGCAAATAAATGATTTTGATCCGTCTGGTAATATCCAATTATCTAGCGATCAAATGAAAGCAATAAGTGACAAAATTATGGAGTTGTATATATCTTAACTGTTGATAAAGAGCTAAAATTGTGTGATAATTGAGTTACTGGGAGTTCGGCTCCTTATTTATACAAATACGTGGGATTTAGTCCCTTTAGCTCTTTATCATGCTTAGCTGATAAAGAGCTTTTTATTTAGTCCAACCACTGACGACTATAAAAGCTGTGCAAATAAAAAAAAAACACTCAAAGCCACCGACCAAAGTTACTTTGAGTGTTCTAACAAAAATTGGTTGCAAAAAGATATAAGACTTGCTAAAAGCCTTGCGCCTTTTGCAACCCCTATTTTATCAAAAAATAGAGGTAATTAAAAATGGAATATCAAAAAGAATACGCTGTTACTATGTCTAAAGTTGGAAAAAGTAAATATCAGTATCGGCAAAAATATCCTGATCCCTTGCTTTCAACACCGGATAAAATAGTACTTAAAGCTGTTACTGTAACCTTAACTAAAAAGACATCGCAAGCTTGGCAACAAGCTCGCGCAATCTTAAAAGAAAAGATTGCTAGAAAAATGGCAACTGGTAAGATTAGCTCAATTACTTTGAAACAGCTTAAAGAGTACTATTTTGAATACCTAGATAAGCAAGATAAAATCAATAAAGACAGCAAATATCAAAGTCACTATATTTATAAATCTCATATTAAGATCTTTCTTAAAGATGTTGATCCTTCAATTATTATTGAAAACTTGACTACTCCCTACTTCAAACGATACTTTGACAAAATGTTAGAAACTAAGAGCTGGTCATATACAAATGTCCGAAGAGCTGCACTATGGAATATGTTCGACTTTGGCCTTGGATATGGTTACCTTAACTTTAACCCACTTCAAAACTTTAGATTGCGTAAGCTCGAAACTCCTCAAACTGATTTAAACATTGAAGATAAATATTTAACCGATGACGAATACCATAGGTTGTTAATTGAGTTCAAAAAACGTGGCCGAAACGATTATGTGGATTTCATTCAATTCTTATACTATATGGGTTTACGTGTTGGCGAAGGTGGCTCCTTACGAGTTAAAGACATTGTAAAAAATAATGGTAGGTATTATGCTAATATAAACGGTACTCTTATGAAGAGACACAAGAGCGGTAACAAGCGTGGAGAATTTAAAAAGAAACCAGGTGCTAAATCCGAAAGTAGTAATCGACAAGTCTATCTCCCACCAGAAGCAGTTGAAATTTACAAAAGACATGATTTAGGCCATAAATTTTTATTTGTTAAAAAAACAACAAAAAATGCCATTGAAACAGGTTCTATTAATCGGTACTTAAAGCGAATTGCTGCCGATGCTGAAATCAATCCAGATAAACTAACATCTCATATCTTTCGGCATACCCATGTTTCGAAACTGGCTGAACAAGGCATTCCCCTAGAGATGATTAAGAAACGTGTTGGTCACTCAGACTCAAAAATCACAGAAGAGATTTACTACCATATAACCGGTAAGGCAAGAACGAATTTTGAGCATCAAATTGATATCTTTAGCAAAAAATCAAAATTCAAGTAAAAGTTCCCAAAAAGTTCCCGTAGAGAAAAATGCAAAAGCTCCAACCCGTTGATACATGCGGAATTGGAGCTTTTTGTCGCTAAACCAATAATTTTAATGAAAGGTATAAGAGACTCTCCGAAACATCAATGTTTTGCTGATAATTAATGCTTACAAATTACATTTAATTATTATAAAATTCTATTTTTACCTTTAAAATTACACTTGATTAGTGTCTTATCGATGTCTTCAAAATACTAAGAAAAAACCTCCTCATACATACCAAAAAGCTGTAAGTTTCAGCAAAAAATTCCCGTGAATTGATTTGATGTTTAATTAGAAATTATATCCCGGTCTCCTCTAATTAAATCCAAACATTTATACAGCCTTAACGTCTCAGTTAGTAAATATATAGCTCATAAATACTACTTTCAATCAAATTTTAAATATATAATCAACCCCTTAATTATCGTGAAATTAGCAAAATTAATTTAAAGTAACTTTTCAGTTCATCAATTATCAAATTACCTTAGAATTTTCGCATTCCAATTTTAGTTATGTTCCTCCTAGCAATCTGTAAACTAACTTCTACATTTTCAGGTTATTATTTATCTAATTTCTTCTTACTTATGGATACTCTCCCCCCTCTCCTACTTAGAAAAGATTAGGGGACAAGACTAAATTGCTTAAATAAGATATAATATATACAAACCTATGTTCGAGGAGACTATAAATTGGAAACTAACAAATATTTATCCTTAATTAAACAAGAGTTGGCGAATATGCCTGATTTTATAAAAGAATATAATCTTGGCACCACTCATTCATTAACTAACTACAACATACCAATATTTAACAGAAATTCGTCGCTTTTTTGATTGGTTGAGACAAAATAAATTATCTACAGCTTCTTCCAATAAAGAAATTGAACTAGTGACACTAGAAGACATGCAACGAAATGATGTTATGCTTTATATTCATCATCTTAAACACACAAAAAATCAACAAAGACGATTAAACTCACCTACTACAATTAATCGATCAATTAATGCCCTGCGTTCTTTATATAAATTTTTAACAATTACCTCAGACAATAATCATGGAGAACCATACTTTGATCGTAATGTCATGTTAAAAATTAATTCGTTGAATGATACTAAGACATTGAATTACCGAGCTCATGTTCTAGAATCTCATATGTACATGGGTGATTTAAAATATCAATTTTTAGATTTTATTGAAAATGAATACGAGCATAAATGTAATAAACAGTCTCTACCGTCTTTCAAAAAAAATCATGAACGTGACATAGCTATTATTGCATTGATTTTAGGTACAGGAATTAGAGTTTCAGAATGTGTTAGTGTGAATGTTCGTAACATTAACCTAAAAGATGAAATGCTTGATGTGATTAGAAAAGGTGGTCAAAAAGATAGTGTCCCGATTGCTGACTGGACTATTCCTTATTTAAAAAAATATCAAGAAATACGTGCCGATCGCTACCATGCAGATAGAGATGATATAGCCTTCTTTTTAACCAGATGACATGGAAAAACCAGAAGAATGACTGCAAATGCTGTTGAAAAGATGGTCAATAAATATTCTGCTGCTTTTGGAAAACCTCTAACACCGCATAAATTACGCCATACTTTGGCCAGTGAGCTGTACGAAGTAACTAAAGATCAAGTTCTCGTAGCACAACAATTAGGTCAAAAAGGAACTACGGCAACTGACCTGTATACTCACGTAGATCAAAAAAAGCAAAAAGCTGCTCTCAATAAGATCAATAGACATAAGAATCAAGATTAATTTAAGTATAGTACTATTTTAATTATAATAAATATGATAGTTTATATTAAAAATGAGAGGTATCACTTATGGAGTTAAGAGTTTTAAGATACTTTCTGGCAGTTTGCGAAGAAAAAAATATATCAAAAGCTGCTAATTCTCTTCATATTAGTCAGCCATCCTTGTCAAGACAGTTAAAAAATCTAGAAGAAGAACTTGGTGTAACCTTGTTTTACCGCGGACATCAAGAAATTACGTTAACTCAGGAAGGCTATTATCTTCAAGAACATGCTGAAGAAATTATTTCTTTAGCTAATAAGACACAACAAAATTTAAAACATTCTAAAATCATTTCTGGTGAATTATATATTGGAGCTGGAGAAAGTATTGCAATTAAGCGTGTAATGGATATTGTAAATAATATTGTTAAAAATTACCCTCAAGTAAAAATTCATGTTTTTAATGGGAATTCTTCTATGATCGAAGGGAAAATTGAGCGTGGTATTTTAGACTTTGGAATTACAATGGGACAATATGACACGACTCAGAACTTTAATAGCCTTACGCTTCCTGAAAATAATGAATATGGAATAATTGTAAGTAAATATCATCCTCTTGCCAAGCAACCATATATTGTCCCTGAAGACCTTCAGAAATATCCACTTATTATTTCTAAGCATACAGCTGATTCTGATAACTTTAGAGATTGGTGTACTGATCCGCAAAAATTAAATATCGTAGCCACATTTAATTTACCTGATAATCTGCAATATCTAGTAGAAAAAGGACTATATTGCCTACTAATTTATAAAGATTTACTTTCACTTTCCCCGGAGAGCAATCTTTGTTTTATTCCACTTCAACCCAAAATAATTGATCATAATCGGTTAATTTGGAATTCACGAGTTCAACTATCAAACGTTGCGCGTTTATTTCTTAAATTATTACGTAATTCTATAAAAAATGAAAAATAAGTTTAGTCCAGTAAAAAAAGCTTTGAAATTCCAAATTGGATTTTTCAAAGCTTTTTAAATTATCTATTTCTAATGACTCTGATCTGATGCAGGCTGCTGATTATTTTGATTTTGCCCTTGTTGATTATTAGTATTTGTATTATTGTTTTGCGACTGTTGGTTAGATTCTTTATTGTCTGATGACTGGCTTGTTGCGTTACTTTGGCTTTGTGAATCTTGCTTAGCATCATTATGCTCTTCAGATTTACTACTTTGTGATGAACTAGATTGCTGACTACTTGAGCTTGAACTTGATTGACTAGATTGAGAAGAATGTGAGTTTTCTGAATCTATATTGATATCAAAACTATCATCAGCTTTTGGATGGTACACTCTGTGGCTCTTCTTGGTAGAGGACTTCGATTTTAATGCATTAGGTGTACTTACTTTAATAGCATTGATTTCTGAATACGTACCCTCTTGCGAGATATTATAACCAGCATAAGCAAAACGCAAATAAAATGAAAAACTAGTCAAAACTAGGTGTCCACTTTTTTCTTTTAAAGTATATTCAACTTTTAGTCGCTTAAGTGCACCTTCGTTATCAAGACCTGAAGCATTACCCTTAAGCTTTTTAATTAGCTTCTTGTGGGTTTTATTCCAGAAACGTAAACTACTTCCGCTATAGCTAACACGATAAACAGAGCCAGATTTTTTCAGTTTCATATCATTCTTAATTGCTTTACTTCCACTTAAGATAATAGCTGGATCAAACTGACTGACTACCTTGTTAGGCGTCATTGTAGATGAAGCCTTCCATTTTGGACTTCCGGTATTATCCCACATCTTCTGATATACCTTATCTTCATTTAGCCACATAGAAGTCTTATCTACTTTAGCTTGTGCTTTAAGCGGGTCATTTTGATATTTGCCTGACCAAGTTCTAGTAGCCTCAATTCCAGGTGAATTCTTTACTTTAAATTTGTAACTCTTAAAATCAGTATTTAATGCTTCAGCAATAATTTCTTTATCACTACTATTACTTGTAGCTGAGTTAACAGTTGCGGGAGTTGAATTTTTGATAGCGCTCGTATTCATTGCTAAAATCACTTGAAAGACTATTACTAACGTAAATCCTACCCCTGCGACTAAGCCTAAAATTTTTAAAAATTTATTTTTCATTAATTTAGTTCACTCTCACTTTAGTTTTTCTTTATTTATTAAAAAAATAGGAAAGCAACTCTAACTCTCCTATTTTTCATATGATTATTTTTTACTAAAGTCCATTTTATCAATGTCTGCCATCCAAGTAATACCAAGAGATTTCTCTCCTAAATATGTGGCAATCACAGAACTAAAATTGAACATTTTGATGGTCATATTAGGGAAAGCGGCTTGAAAATCATCTTTAACCTTAGTAGCTTGTTCTAAGTCATTTGAATTATAAACGGTTAATGCTATTTTATCTTTAATTGGTGAATTATTTATTCGTTCAATAGTGATATTTTCTGCTTTCTTTACCGCACGCTTCATTGAACGTACTTTATCAAAGCTTACAATTTGATAATCATCTTTTTTAAATGTTAACAGTGGCTTAATTTGAAGCATAGTACCAATAAAGGCGCTCGCATTACTTAATCTGCCACCACGAACTAAATTATTTAAGTCATCTACAACAAATAAAACATCGATTGTATCTCTGATTTCATCAAGCTTAGCTAAAATTTCTTTAGGTTCCCACCCATTTTTAATCATTTTGGCGGCTGCAAGTACTAAGTTTCCCATTGAACGAACTGTCATTGCTGGATCATAAGGGTAAAGATTAAATTCAGGATGATTATGTGCTAAGTTAACTAAGCTATTGTAGAAACCGGAAATACCTGACGTTAATGGAATAGCGATAATTGCTTCATAGCCTTCATCTTTTAATTTCTGACATAGTTCAAGCATAGTACCTGGACTAGGTTGCGAAGTCTTCGGAAAAGGTGCTCCATCGCGTTCTAGCTCAAAAAGTTTTTCCGCAGTAATATCTATCCCATCCATATATTGCTTATCTCCAATGATAACTGGGATTGGTACTACAGTAATATCGTTGGCCTTGGCTTCTTCTGGGCTTATATCACTAGTACTATCTGTAATGAGTGCTATCTTCACGTGTGAAAACCTACCTTAAAATTAAAATGGCAGCATTAAGTTGCATGCTGCAATACTACTTATCAAAATGAAATTATATCATAAAATCAATTGTTTTTTAAATATAATCGTTGATTTATAACTCATCTGCCATTAAGTTGTTAACAACAATTTGCATCTTACTATCAAAATCTTGAATTTTTTCTTGACTCCAAGTAGAAAAAACCTGCGCCTCAATTTGTCTTAAAACATCTTTTAGTTCCTGGGCTTTGGCTAATCCTTCAGCATTCAAATTTAAAGATTTACTAGAATCCTTCTTTGAACGTTCAACTTGAATTAAAGCAGCAGTTTTTTTCTGCTTAATTTGTCTACTTAAGGTAGAAAGCGATATACTTAGTGCTTGTGCTAATTCTCCCATCGTCAATGTTTCATTCTGATGACGGTCGAAGAAAAGTAATAAACGAGTTTGAGAAAGATTTAACCCACATTTTTTATTAATCGCCCGCTTAATACTTTCACTAACACTATTAAATATTAGGACATCCATTTTTATTTACCACCTATGCTTATATTTCCCATCTTGTCTAATCAACAATAATTCTAAGACATAATTTAAATTTTCACAAGACTTGTGAAAATTTAACAATATTTGTGAAAAAAATCACGTAATTGGTAACTAAGGAAATTTATAGTATTAAAGAGTATAATATATATACTATTTTTAAGGAGGACACTTATGGCTTTTGATGGCTTATTTATTCATAGTCTTTTACAAAATCTCTATCCTACTTTAACTGGAGGAAAGCTTACAAAAATCTATCAACCATTCGAACAAGACTTAGTTTTAAATTTTAGAAAAGATCGTACAAATCAACGTCTATTAATTTCTGCAAATGCTCAAAATCCGCGTTTTTATATTACAACAGATACAATTACAAATCCTGATGTTGCCCCCACTTTTGTCATGGTTCTACGTAAATACTTAGAAGGTTCAATTCTTAAAAAAATTGAGCAAGTCGGCGTAGAAAGAATTGTTAATTTTTATTTTTCTAATCGAAATGAGCTTGGCGACGAAATTCAACTTATCTTATCAGTTGAATTAATGGGGCGTCACAGTAATGTCATCTTATATAATGCTGATGATAATAAGATTATTGACTTGCTTAAGAGAATTAATCCTGATGAAAACCGGGCTCGTTTATTACTTCCGCATGCATCTTATGAATTACCACCGCTTTTACCAGGACTTAATGGTTTTCATTTATCTTTAGACCATTTCAACGATTTAAAGAAAAAATATCCTGAACCGATAGATTTTGTAAAGCAATTTAACGGTTTAGATGGAGATGATAAAAAAGAATTCACAGGTTATCTAGAAGATGACTTTTCCTATAGCTCCTTGCAAACATTTTTTAATCAATTTAATAGACCTAAGGGGTATGTTTTACAGACTATTAAGCATAAAGATCAAGTATATACTTATCTTCCCTATCATCTTGAGCTAAATCTGATTTACTCTAATGACGATATCAACGAAACTCTTGATAACTTTTACCGCGAGCAAGCTAATCGCGAATGGGTAAAACAAAAGTCTAAAAAAGTTGAAAATATCGTTAATAATGAACTTAAAAAGCTCAAGAAGAAAATTATTAAATTACGTAAACAATTAGATCAAGCTGAAAATTCTGAAGGCTATCGAATCAAGGGCGAATTACTTAATGCTTATCTTCATGAGGTAAAACCTGGCATGGAAAGTATTGACTTACCAAATTATTATGAAAATAATCAACCATTGAAAATAAAACTTGATCCTGCTCTCTCTCCTGCTAGAAATGCTCAGAAATACTTTACTCGTTATCAAAAATTACGTAATTCAATTAAACACGTTAACGAGCAGATAAAAGTAGCCAATGAAAATTTAGATTATTTTGATTCTATTCAGACCGCGATTGATAATGCTGATCCTCAAGATATTGATGCAATCAGGGATGAATTAATTAATCAAGGTTATTTGAAAGAACAGACTCACAACCGTCGACGCAAGAAGAAAATTAGCGAAAAGAATTTGAATACTTTCAAATTGAGTGATGGAAAGAAAGTATTAGTTGGAAAAAACAATTATCAAAATGACTGGTTAACTTTAAAAAAGGCTGACAAACGTGATTATTGGTTCCATGTTAAGAACATGCCTGGCTCTCACGTAATATTACAAGATAGCAGTCCAAGCGATGAAGACATTAAAGAAGCAGCTGAAATTGCAGCATACTTTTCAAAAGGAAAAACTTCTGGTCATGTTCCCGTAGATTATGTTCAAGTAAAAAGAATTAAGAAACCAAATGGAGCTAAACCTGGTTTCGTTATCTATACTGGTCAAAATTCAATTGAAGTAACCCCTGATGAACACGACGTTTTAAGTAAAAAAATATAAAAAACGCTCAACTTATAGATTTCATTTTCTATAAATTGAGCGTTTTTATGCTTCCTCTAGTTTACATAATTTTAAATATTTAGTTTTATAATGGCTGTGTAGTCATTGCTAAGGTTTCAAGCACCGTTAGTACATCTTGCGCAGATTGTAAACTAGAAAAGACAGGAATATGCGTACTTAAAGCTGCATCCTTAATCATGATTGCATCATGACTAGCAGAGTCAGATAAACTAGTAACGTTAATGACTAAATTAATGCGATGTTGCTTAATTTTTTCTAATAAACTATTGCTACCCTCTTGAACCTTTCCAATAATTCCAGTTGTAATACCTTCTTCAGCTAAAACATTAGCTGTTCCCTCAGTAGCAAGCAATTTAAATCCTAACTGGTGGAATCTCGCAGCTATTTTAATTGCATTCTGTTTCTCAGAATCTTTAACAGAAATAAATACGGTCCCATATGTCGAAATCATTAAATCACTACCTTCATACCCCTTAAATAAGGCTGTTGGTAAATGCTTAGCACGTCCGATTACGCTTCCAGACGTCTTCATCTTGGAATCAAAGGTATTTTCACTTTGGTAAGATAAATAAGAAAATACAGGCATTTTAACATGAATTAGGTTATTTGATGGCCAAATGTCACTAGGTAATTCTAATTCAGACAGCTTACTTCCCAAAAGAACTTTCATGGTAATTGCAGTGATATCTCTTTTCAAAGCTTTAGTTAAAAAGGCTACATTATGGCCTGAATAACTCTTCATTTGCAATAAGTATATCTGATCATGAGCTAATAAAAAATGTAAATTAACTGGTCCTCTTAAGTGTAATTTAGTTGCAATACTAATTGCACTATCGCGTAACCTACGCTGATCATTAGTTGATAAGTTTTGGGGGCGATAAACAGCTATTGAGTCACTGGCATGTGATCCAGTTTGTTCGAAATGTTCAATAATTCCAGGAATAGTAACATTTTTACCATCAGAAATAGCAGTGACTTCGTATTTTTTGCCTTCAATGAACTTAGAAACCGTTATATGTTCTAATGAATTCTCGGCAATATATCTTTGTAAGGCAGGTAAATCAAAAACAACAGCAGACTTTTGTTTCTTGCCATTGCTGGTACCACCGATCAAAGCTGGAAAACCATTATCCTTTACAAAAGCAAAAATATTTTTCTCATTATCACATTGAAGAGCAGGAACAGGATTAACACCTGCTTGATATACCTCTTCAGCATGGTCTTCTTTTAAAATCTCTTTTAAATTAGGTTGTCCTAAAATCGTCAGCCCATGCTCTAAAAGCTGAATTCGATACTGATTAATTTGTTTACCAGAAAACTGAGTTACAACTTCAGTAATATTTTCTTTCCAAGCAACTTCTAAAATATTTTCTAAAGTAATTGGTTCAAAATAAACCCGGTCACATACATCATAAGCAGCACTAACACTTTCAGGATTATTACTAATAATTACTGGGCTAATTCCCTGCTCTTTCAATGTTTTCGCTGCATGATAGAGCATGTAATCAAATTCTCCAGTTAGAGATACCTGAAATGGTTTTAGCCCTAAAAGAAGACATTTTTTAGAATTAGCTAATGGTTTTACTTCGTCCTCAATCCCATAACTACTATAAACTGCCTTAATATTAGGATGTATTAATCCAGCTGTACCATCAATTTCAATATAACTTGGCTTAATTGACCATTTTGTACATAGATCAGCAATTGCTTTTTCTTCTCGTCCAATAATTTCAGCAATTAATCGATTAGAAAAACCGTTCTTTTTTACTTTAAGTAACAAATCAGGAGTTAATTCATCTGCTTGCAGCTTTTTTAATAAAATCAAAATATGATTAAATTTCTGCAAAAATACTAAATGAACATGTAAAAGTTTGTGTAACTTATGATAACTAATTCCTTTAGCTAAGGCAGCTAAAAGTGTTACTAAATGCATTTCATTAGGATGACTTAAATCTTGTAGTAACTGTTCTTCACTCTTAGCACATTCTTTATTAAAAGTTGTTACATTATTAGAAAAACCAGTTGTTGATTGCAAGGCTTTTAAAAATGCACTTTCAAAATTACGACCTATTCCAAGTGCTTGTCCACTTGAAGTAGTCTTATTGTTTAAAGCATAGTGATTATAGCCTGCTTCAGTAAATGACCAATAAGGTAATTTTACAAAGCAAGCGTCTTGTACTGGATCAACTGCGGCTGAAATACCAGATTGCGGATCAGTTATTTCATTTAAATTATATCCAAGTGCAATTTTTGCAGTTACATAGCCAATTGAATAAACACCACTTCTATATGAAAGTAGGCTAGTTTGTGTTAGGCGTGGCTTTATACTTAACACTTTATAGTTAAAAGATTCACCACTCTGTTTAACAGCAAAATGAATACTTAATGCACCATGCAAATTAAGGCAATTAGCAATTTTGCGACAACAATTTCGTAATCTTTGAATCTGATTGTTATTCCTGGTTAAAATGGGCGTAACTAGTAAAGAATCAGAAGAATTGATACCTACTGGTTCTAAGCTACCAGTATTACCAACAAAACAGAAATTGCCATTATTATCACGGACAATATCAAAAATCAATTCTTCCCAATTAGAGAGATCTTCACTTAATCGATAGTCTTGCCAATTAAAATGGTCGTCATTTTCTTCATCCAAAAAATACTGCTCTAATTGTGTTAAATTGCTCAATGAAATCATATTATCTGGACGATAATGCTGCTTCTTTGACAAAAGAAGTGGAAAGTGTGCATGTTCAACTATGCGTCTTAAATCTTCTTCTTTTTCTAAGATCCATTGATTAGCCACAGCAATCTTATTTGCCTTAAGGAAAGTATAAAAATTATGAGGTGTTGACAAACTTAAAACCAAACTATTAATGGTTAATAGCTCAATGTTCATTTGAGCTAAAATTCCAGATTCTAATAACTCTTTAGTAAGTCTTAAGGCTGGCTTTCCTCCAAAAGCTGGAATAATAGCATCTGGCTTTTCCATTCGGATAATACGTTTCACAAAGGGAAGCGTCATTGGCTCAAGATAAACGTTTACATCTGGACGAGGATCAGTTGTTACTGTTGCTGGATTAGGATTAATTAGAACAACTTGAATACTACTTTCTTCAAATGCAGCTAAAGCTTGTTTAGCTAGAATGTCCAACTCTGTAACTTCTCCAACGATACTTGGCCCGGCCCCAATCACAAGAACTTTATTAATTTCATTATGTAAAGGCATAATTTACTCCATCATATTCAAAAACTGATCATAAATACTAGCTGCATCAAAGTTACCTGGTGAACCTTCTGGATTGAATGCAGTTGCCAAAACTTTATCATCTTTAATACTGAAACCAGCTAATAAATCTGACTTTAGGTCAAAATATTTACGTGAAAGATTCAATGATAAACTATCTGGAACAACTAATTGATCAATATTCATTGCCGTTTGCCAAATTCGATTATTAGTCTGTTCAATAACGGGAAAATTACTACCATTATAAGCCTGAATTAAGTCTAAAAGCTCTAAATTTAAGAAATTACTAATGGCAAGAAAGCCTAATCCAATTCCTAGAATTGGTAATTTTCCATAAAATTTATCAAAAACAGGCTTCAAAAAAGGTGCAACTTCTTCTACCCTACCTGGTCCATTAGAAATCACAATTGCGTCTGCTCGTAAATTAATAATGTCATATATTGATGCATTGTATGGTAAAACAACACTATTAATTTTGCGTAATGAAAGGGATCGTAGCAATGAATGTTTTAAACCTAAATCAATCACAGCAACAGTTTTACCAACATTTGGTGCAGCATAGGGATGCGTAGTAGAAATTTGAGCTGTTTTATTTTTAGGCAAAACAAGCGCCTTAATTTGATCAAATGCATGGGCATCATTGGTATCCATAATTGATGCCTTGATTACTTGTTTATTTTTTAATTTTTGAACTAACGCCCGTGTATCAACACCATAGATTGCCGGTATTCTTTTTTCCTTTAAAAAATCATTTAAGTCTTGAAAAGTTGGATTTGCAGAAATATGAAAGGCAATATCATTAGCAATTATTCCGCGCACGCTTGGATCGATTGATTCGTAATCGATGGCATTAATACCACTACCTCCAATCATTGGTGTTGTAAAAGCTAAGATTTTACCAAAATTAGCAGGATCTGAAATAGCTTCCTGATAGCCAAAATTACTAGTTTGAATGGCAAGTTCGCCTGTAGCAGTAATCGGTGCACCAAAACCGTGTCCCGAAAATGCTGTGCCATCTTCAAGAATTAAATATCGTTTCATAAATTAATGCTTCGTTTCTCGTCTTAAATTTTCTAGTTGTTTTTCAAAAATAGCTGGTAATGGTGCAGAAAACTCCAGCCATTTGTGTGTAGATGGTTGATAAAAACCTAAAGTTTCGGCATGCAGAAATTGACCATGGCCTGTCAATGTCTTTTTAGGTCCATATAAAGGATCTCCAGCTAAAGGATGACCAATATATTTCATGTGAACCCTAATTTGATGAGTCCTGCCTGTTTCAAGAACACATTTAACTAAACTATAGTCTTTAAATTGTTCAAGCACAGTAAAATGAGTTACTGCAGCTTTCCCTTTAGGATTAACTGCCATTTGTTTCCGATTATTAGGATTTCTACCAATCGGAGCATCAATAACCCCATTTTTTGTTTCAAAGTTACCATGAACAATTGCTAAATATTCTCTCTTATTTATTTTTTCTGCTAGTTGCTTTTCTAAACTTTCACGAGCTTTATCATTCTTAGCTACCATCAACAGCCCGGAAGTATCCTTATCAATTCGATGAACGATACCTGGTCGAAATCCTTCAGGACTATCAGCTAATTCATGTGTGTGATATAGTAAACCATTAACTAACGTATGATCAGGATGACCAGCGGAAGGATGAACTACCATCCCTTGCGGCTTATTAACTACAATCACGTCTGCGTCTTCATAAACAATATCAAGATTTAAATTTTGCGCCTCTAAAGATAATGGTTTTGCTGGAGGAACAGTAATATCAATTAAATCACCGGCTTGCACCTTATATGATACTTTCTCGGCCTTATTATTAACTAGAATATTTTTATCGTTAACTAGCTCTTTGATTTTTGTTCGGCTTAGATCTTTAATCTTTTCAGCAATCACTTTATCTAAGCGTCCTTTTTCTTTTTCAATTACTAATTGATAATTTTCGGTCATTTAACTTTCATCCTTTAATCCTTTTCACTTATAAATATCAAATAGATAAAAACAAGGACAATTCCAACTGTAATAGCACTGTCAGCAATATTGAAAATATTAAACTGAACAAAATCTAATTGCAGCATATCAATTACATATTTCAAGTGCAATCGATCAATAAAATTGCCGACAATTCCTCCCAAAACTAGGGCTAAACCAGTATCGAAAAGCCAATTTTTATATTTTGGATTAAAAAGATAATAAACTACCACCGCAATTGCAGCAATACTAATTAAGTAAAACAAGATCATTTGACCGCTAAAAATATTCCATGCAGCTCCATCATTTTGTAAATACGTAAATGAAAGAATTCCTGGAATAATAGTTTTCTCGTCACCTATTTTAAAATTAGTAACAATATAGTTTTTTAACCATTGATCGGCAACAACCACTAGTAAAGAAATTACTAAATATAAGACTTGCTTAGCTCTCTTCATTTAGAATAATCCTGAAATCTTTCCATTATTGTCTACATCGATGTCTAAAGCAGCAGGATGCTTAGGAAGTCCTGGCATGTCTAAAATTGAACCAGTTGCTACCACGATAAAGCCCGCACCATTCTTAAGAGCAAGGTCTTTAACATGAAGAGTAAAGTCCTCTGGTGCTCCAAGAATCTTCTTTTTATCGGTAAAACTATATTGCGTCTTAGCAATAATTACTGGTAATTGATCTTTGCCCATCTTCTTAATTTCTGCTAATTGCTTCTTTGCCTTATCCGAATATTCGATATCCTTTGCATGATAAATCTTATGAGCAATTTTAGCGATTTTATCTTCTACAGAATCCTCAGGCTCATAAACAGGAGTAAAGTCACTAGCTTTACCAGTTAACTCAACAACTTTTTTAGCTGCCTTGATTCCGCCTCTTGAACCTTCATCATGGTAAGAAACAACTTCGCAGTCAAAGCCATCATTTTGAACTAATTCCTTTAATTTAGACAATTCCTGATCAGTATCACTAGCGAATTTATTAATCAAGACCATTACTGGTACACCATAATGAGCCATATTTTCCATATGACGCTTCAAGTTAGCAAATCCCTTTTCTAAAGCAGGAATGTTCTCTTTATCTAAGTGATCTGTACTTTCTTCAGCTTGATATTTTAATGCTCTCACAGTTGCCACTACTACAACGGCATCTGGTCGTTTATCTAAATGATTTGATACAAAGTCCATAAACTTTTGACCACCAAGGTCTGCACCAAAACCTGCTTCAGTTAAAACATAATCACTTAAATGTAAGGCTGTGTTAGTAGCAATTACTGAGTTAGCACCATGAGCAATATTAGCAAATGGACCTCCATGAACAATAGCTGGAGTATGTTCAAGCGTTTGAACTAAGTTTGGCTTTAATGCAGTTGATAGTAAAGCAGCAATTGCTCCTTCAAACCCTAAGTCTTTAACATAAACAGGTTCATCTTTTACTGAAAAGCCAACAAGAATATTTCCAATTCTCTTCTTTAAATCATTAATATCAGTTGCTAAACATAAAATAGCCATTAGTTCGTTGGCTACAGTAATTGCAAAGCTAGCTTCATGTTCGATTCCATTAAAACGTGATCCTTGACCGATAGTGATTTTCCTTAAAGTACGATCATTAACGTCAATTCCGCGCTTCAACAAAATCCGATTTGGATCTAACTTTAAACTATTGTCTTGGTAAATATAATTATCGACCAAAGCAGCTAAAGTATCAATTGCACTAGTTAAAGCATGCATATCTCCAGTAAAATGCAAATTAATGTCTTCCATCGGAATAATTTGTGCATAGCCACCACCAGTAGCTCCACCCTTCAATCCAAAAACAGGACCCATTGAGGGCTCTCTTAAAGCAATTAAAGTGTTTTTATGGAGTTGGTTGCTAATAGCATCCCCCAAACCAATAGTAATGGTCGATTTACCTTCACCGGCAGGAGTAGGACTAATTGACGTAACTAAGATTAACTTTCCCAGTTTTTGGCTCTTCTTAATTCGGTTAATACCTCTCCAGCTAATCTTAGCTTTATCATTACCGTAAAGTTCAATTTCTTCTGGCTGAAGATCTATCTTTTGTGCAATTTCTGTAATTGGTAATTCTTTAGTATTCTGAGCGATCTCGATATCTGACTTCAAATTCATTTCTTCTTTCTCTTAAGTGCTAAAAGCAAATAAGTATTAAGTTTACCTCTTGCTTCATATATGTCGAATGCCTTCCATTGCCACTTAATTTTTAAGTCCTGAAGCTGAATTTTTTGACGATATGGTAATTTTAACCAATAAACACTTGCTTCTTTTTGAAAATAAGAATTAAGCCAGGTATAAATAACAATAATTGCGAAAATAGTTCCTAAAGCAATTGCAGGATAACTAATTGACTTGTTACTTTCATACCCAACAATAAAGGCTACAAAAATTAGTGCTAAGAGCCAGGAGTAATAAATTACACCGGCAGCTCCTAAAAAAATAAAATGTTTTTTCATAATTTAGAATTTAGGTCACACCCTATTTATTAATTATCTCTATTGTAACAAAAATAAAACAGATTTACGTTTTTGTTTAAAGTTGTGTTCTAGACTATAATATTAAGCAAGAATATGGAGGAAATTAATATTATGAAAATCGGCGTTTTAACTGACAGTTCATCTTATTTAACGAAAGAACAATGTGAGAAATATGGTATTGATGTACTACCAATTCCAATTATTTGGGACAATAAAGAATATCTTGATTTAATTGATATTGGTTTTCATGAATTTTATAAAAAATTAAATAGCTCTACAACTCTTCCTACCACTTCTCAGCCATCAATCGGAACAGTTAAAAAATATGTTGAAAAATATATTAATGAGGGTTATACAGATCTAATTATTATTACGCTCTCAAGTGGTATTTCTAGTTTTTATAGTAATGTCTTAAGCGTAGCAAATGAAGAAACGCGTATTAATATTCATCCCTTTGACTGTAAAATCACATGTGCTGGAGAGGCAGATGCCGCAATCTTAGCTGGTCGATTAGTTAAGGCTGGAGCTGATATTAATCTAATCATGCATGACTTAAAGGATCTACGAAATACTACTGATGTTAGATTTATGGTAGATAATCTTAATCACTTAAAACGAACCGGACGTTTATCAAATGCGGCTAGCTTTGTTGGTTCTATTTTAAAAATCAAGCCTATCTTATCTATGGACGTTCAAAACGAAGGTAAGATTTCTGCAATTGCAAAAGAAAGACAGTATAAACGTGCTTATAATCATATTAAAAAAGATTTCAGTCGCCTAACTTCTAACATGCCTTATCCAATTCAGCTAACAATTTTTCATGCTGACGATGAAGAAAGAGAAGCTGCGTGGATTAATGATTATCAAACGAGTTTTCCAAAAATTAAAGTTGATCAAAGTATTATCGGTCCAGTTGTTGGAGTTCACGTTGGTCAACATACAATGGCAATGATCTGGTGCCGAGACTTAGATTCTTATTTTGATAAAAATGGTAAGCCACTTTTAAATATTAATTCTCAAGTAGTTGAAGATTAAAAAAAGACAAGTACTATAAATTTCATATAGTACTTGCCTTTTTTAGTTAATTTGCCTTTTAATACTTAATTTTCACATGTAAGTTATCATGTACAGAAGTATCATATAGAGTCTGCAAATATAATTCATATTGAAGATTTTCTGAAATTAGTCGTTGATAGATTTCAGACTTTTTTAGTTTTTGTAATTCGTCAAAATCGATATGATTCTTGCCAGTAAAGAAATGATAGTTCATTTCACCAAAAAGACGCCCCATCTGTCGAACACTCTTTAAATCATCATGATTTCGATACAAATCTTTTTGCATTAATTCTGCAGAAATAGTCCCTAACTGAATGTTTTCTAAATAATCATGAAAATGAGTTAAAGTCCAATTTTGCTTTTCTTTATCAGTTAGATAGTCTTTCATCTTAAAATGGTGACATGTGTAGCTAATTTCTTTTGGAGAAACTTTAACTACACCATACCCTTGATCATTAGAACAAAAGCATGCAGTTACAACTTCCGTTGCTGGACATGAATTTTGCGGTGACATGATATTTTGAGCGTGAATATGACCAGAAAAAACTAGTTTTACATTATATTGAGCTAATAATTTACGTAATTCTCGATAGTCATCAACCACATAGCCTTTATTTACTGCTGGATTATGTGCATAAAGATTATGATGCATACAGAAGATTACACGCAAGTTATTCTGACTAGCATATTGAAGCTGCTCTTTAATCCACTTTCTTTGTTCTTTACCTAAAAAGCCTGCTGTAGCTGGAGCAGTAGATGATTCTTCGTTTCCATAATCGTTGGAATCTGCCAAGATTAACAAATAATCTGGGTTCAACTGAACACTATAGGCTAATGAACTATTATCAACGCTAACTGCAGTTTCATAAGAAGTTCTAAAAATATTACGCCACATTCGAGGACTAATCTGCCCAGCATAATATTGCTTTTTACCATGAAATTCTCTTGCCCATCCATCATAAATATCATGATTTCCAGGAAGAACAAGAAGTTTAGTTTTAGTCAAAGGTTTAAAAATTTCCGCAAATCTCTCAGCTGAAACCCGCTCTCCATTAAAAGTTACATCCCCCGTAACAATAATTGCTGCAGGCTTCTTTTCTTCTGCCATTCTAACAAAAGCACTAAGAGCAGTTTCTTGATAATAAAGATCCTTGCCCTGACTAGTTTTTTGCATTTGAGAAAAAGCCTGACCATCATCATGTAAGCTATCTGCAATTAAATGAGTATCACTAATGACCCAAAAGCTCGTCTTTTTGTCTTGCGTTAACATTTTTATCTCTTATTTGCCCAATATTGATAATAATCAGTTCTTAAATTACCATTGTAAAATTTTCGTTTTTTAGTAGCTCTAGCACCAAAGAATTTTTCAAATTGCGGATCAGAGGTTAAATAATACTGACTAAATGAAGATAATGGACGCAAAGTTTGTCCCATTTCTTCATAAATTTTTTCAGCTGCCTCGCGGTCTTTCAATCGCTTACCATAAGGTGGATTAGCAATAATTACCCCATTTTCTAAGTCGGTCGCAAAGTCTTTTACAGCTACTTGTTTAAATTTAATATCTTGTAACACGCCAGCATTATGTGCGTTAACCTTAGCAATTTCTAAAATTGACTGATCAATATCGCTTGCTAAAATCGGAGCATGCTCTTGTTTTTCTTTAGTTTTTGCTTCTTCCACTAATTCGGGATGAATTTTTTTATCAAACCAGTCAAAATTATCAAAAGCAAACTTTCTCCAAATACCTGGAGCTATATTTTTAGCCTTCAGGGCTGCTTCGATTGCAATCGTGCCTGATCCAGTCATAGGATCGATAAAAGGATGAGAGCCATCAAATGGTGTTAATTCAATTAATCCAGCTGCAAAATTTTCCTTTAAAGGTGCTCCACCATGTTCAACTCGATATCCACGCTTAAATAAACTCTGGCCAGTTGTATCTAAGCTTAACCGTGCTACATCTTTATAAATATGAATATCTAAAGGATACTCAGCTCCACTTTCAGGTAAAAAGCCACGTCTCCGATATTGATCGGTCAGCTTATCTACAATTGCTTTTTTAACAATTGATTGCACATCAGGCTCAGAGTGTAATTTACTACGAACACTTCTTCCCTTCACAGGAAATTGTGCATCAACTGGTAATAATTCTGCCCAATCATAGCTATAAACTTCATCGTACAATTGATCAAAGCTAAATGCCTTGAATTCTTTTAATAAAATTTTGATTCGATCAGCACTTCTAAGCCATAAATTGGTCTTTACAACATCCTTTTGTGTACCTTTAAAAAATACACGTCCATTCTCGGTACTAGTCTCATAGCCGAGATTATTTAATTCTTTTGCAACAACGCTTTCAAATCCAGCTCCCATTGTCGCATATAATGTATATTCTTTCATTATTTATTCTCTATCTATACTAAATTTTTCTATAAAAAAAGGTTGAGCCAAAGCTCAACCCTAACCTACAAATCTCTATAAGCCACGTTCTGTTCCAATAAGATCCGGTTAAACCTTATCTTCAGCGACCATCTATCTTCATTAAAAATGACTTCGTCTTTAGTTCATTTACTTAGACGAAAGCGCCCCTACCAAATTTGGGTTGCCCGCTTGCAGGGTTTACCTCGTTCCACCAGCAAAGTTTCCCTTGCTGCTTCGTCACTGTGGCACTTTTCAGGATAGTCACACATGTCAAAAATAATTTAGTGCTTTTTCCGCCGTAACTTGATAAAACAAGTCCCCCAGCTTATTGGGCTGAGTACAAAAACTACAAGCATCTCAGCTTGTGCGTGCGTGGACTTTCCTCAGCTAGCATAAGCTAACCGCGATCGCTCGAAATTTGCAATAACAATTATATCATAGTTTTAATTAGCTTGGTAAGTTCTATCTTGTTGATTCATTCTTTGCTCAAGGTTGTAGACTTTACGCTCCAAAGTAGAAATACGTTGAATCATAGCTACGTTAGTAGTTAATTCAGGAGCTTCTTTTTCTTCATTTGCGCTATTTACTATAGGTTTCTGGATATTATGAGGAGTGTACGTCTTAACATCATCCTCAACTTCTTCATTTTTGAAATCTAACTTAGGAGCATCACTCTGAGTTGGTGCCTGTTTTTGTTGAGCTTTTAACTCACTAATTTGTGCCTGTAAATCTTCAATAATTGTCGCAAAAGTACTATAGTCAGAAATAATCGTATCAAGGTATGAATCTACCTCATCTGAGTCATACCCCTTCATTTTGGTCCTAAATTGCTTTTTTAAAATACTTTGTGGATTTAGTTGAATATCATTTAAACTTGCCATTTATTTCGTCAAACTCCTTAATTGCAGACTAATGTCTGTCTTTAATTTAGGCGATAAGGTGTTAACTAGTTATTAGCTCAATGGCACTCACCATATCGTATACAACTAGTATAAGTTATAAATTTTCTTCAGGCAATAATAGCCCCTGTTTCTAAAAAATTTCTTATTAAATTAGTCTTATATAAGCTACAAGCAAAAAAATTACTCTAAAATCTAATAAAAATTATTTTCTTGTCGATGATTTTCTTCATATTCTTCTGCTGATTCCTGCAAATCATAAAAGTCAATTATATCTACAGGGTAATCATGTCCCTCTTGATACTTTTGGATGGCTTCATAATCATATTTGGGCTTACCAGGATGTTCAGGATCATAAATCAGAACTGCGCGGTCGGTATGTTCCAACATGAAACTTTGATAATTTTTTAATTGTGCTGGACTCATATAGGGATAATTTGAAGTAGCAGCAGTGAAATCAACTTGTTCGGTTAAATTTTGATACTTCATCTGATTATTTTCATTCCATCTTTTAGAAAATTCTAAATAAGGCGTCATCAAGGCCGTATGAATGCTATATTCATTCTGAAGTTGAATTGCTGCTTCTAATGCCCATTGCTCAATTCCTAAGTTTGCACCACTAATTATCCAGTCAATTTTTCCCTCTTCAAGTAAGCTTTTAAAATAATTAGTTAGAGTATATTTAATTACAGTTAACTTAGGATCCTTATCACTAAAGATACCTAATTCATACGAACGATATCCAGTAACCCATAAACGCTTCATTGATGATCCTTTCTTTCTCTAAAAATGATTTAAAATCTTTGCTATAATGCTAAACAGGAGTGATGTTGATGGTAAAATATCCAACAGGCAGTCTAACACATTATACTAAAGATCAAACTGATCTTCTGCATCCAAGAAAGCAAAAACATCGTAAAGATGTTGTATTTTCTGATCGTGGAATGAACCTAGAGCAACAAATCAATGAATCTAATAAGTATTATCTTCTTGAAGATATTGCTGTAGTTCATAAAAAGCCAACTCCGGTTCAAATTGTCAAAGTAGATTATCCCAAACGTTCTCGTGCAGTCATTAAAGAAGCTTACTTTAGGCAGGCTTCTACAACTGATTATAATGGCGTTTATCAAGGTCGATATTTAGATTTTGAAGCTAAAGAAACGAGAAATAAAAGATCTTTCCCTTTGAAAAATTTCCATGAACATCAGATCATCCATCTTGAAAGATGTTTAAAGCAAAAAGGAATTTGTTTTACAATAATCCGCTTCGTAACTCTTAATCGCTATTTTGTAACTCCAGCGAGTTTTGTAATTAAAGCTTGGAAAACACCGCATAAGAGTTCGATGACACTTCAAGAGCTGATTGACAATTCAATTGAAATCAAAAGTGGATTTCGACCAACACTTCCTTACTTGGATGCAATAGATAATTTTATAGATAGGAACAAAAAGAATGGCAGATAACAATCAAAAGCCAACCAATTCTAGAATGGCTAACCTTCACCCCGAAGGTAAACCACGTAAAAGAATTTGGCTACAAATAATTAAATGGTTCTTTATTGTGGCAATGTTAATCATTGTTTCTGGGGTAGGACTATTTGCGTATTACGCTAAAGACGCTCCTAGCATTTCACAAGCTCAACTTCAAAGTGGAGGAATGAGTAGCCTTTATACTCGAGATGGGAAATTTCTTCTTTCTTTAGGTTCTGAAAAAAGAACTTACGTTAATAATGATGAAATTCCTAAAGAACTCAAAAATGCTATTGTCTCTGTCGAAGATAGGCGTTTTTATAAAGAAGGTATTGGGCTTGATCCAATTCGAATTGTTGGTTCTGTCCTAGTTAACGCTAAAAGCAAGGGCGTGGCTGCCGGTGGATCAACTATCACTCAGCAATTAGTTAAGCTTTCTGTTTTTTCAACTGCTGCTTCGCAAAGAACTCTTCGTAGAAAAGCACAAGAAGCATGGCTTTCAATGAAAGTTGAACGAGAATTTAGTAAAGAGCAAATTTTAGAGTTCTATATTAATAAGGTATATATGAATTACGGTAACTATGGAATGGGTACTGCAGCAGATTTCTACTATGGCAAGGATCTAAAGGATCTTGATTTAGCACAAACTGCTCTTCTGGCAGGCATGCCTAATGCACCAGTTACCTATGATCCATATGTTTATCCAGAAAAAGCTAAATATAGAAGAGATATTGTTTTAAGAGCAATGCTTAAAAACGACAAGATTACTAAGTCTCAATATACACAAGCTGTTAATGAGCCAATCACTCAAGGATTACAACCAAAGAAGAACAATGCAACTTCAGAATTAAGGAAGGTTGACGATCCATATATTAAAGAAGTAATCAGCGAAGTTAAGAGCAAAGGATTTAATCCTTATAATGACAACTTAAAGATTACGGTTAATATTGATCAAGATGCACAACAAAAGCTTTATGACCTAGTAAACAATGGATCAGTTCCATTTACTAACGATAAGATGCAAGTTGGTGCAACAATTATTGATCCAAGGACTGGTCACGTTATTGCTATTATTGGTGGCCGTAAGCTACCTTCTGTTCAATTAGGGTTAAATCGCGCTGTTCAAACTGGCCGTTCAACTGGATCAACTGTTAAGCCCGTATTAGATTATGGTCCAGCAATTGAATATCTTAACTGGCCAACTTCTCATATACTAGACGACTCTAAGTATGTTTACCCTGGTACTAATATTCAGCTTTATGACTGGGATAATAAATACGAAGGTAAAATGACTATGCGCCATGCTCTAGAACAATCCAGAAACGTCCCTGCAGTTAAGACCTTAAGCAAGGTTGGAGTTGCACGTGCATCGCTCTTTGCAAGAAAGCTTGGCGTTAACGTTCCTTCTGATTCTGGTTTATCAGTTGCAATCGGGGCTAATGCTTCTTCTCTTCAAATGGCAGGCGCTTTTGGTGCTTTTGCTAATAATGGTGTTTACCACAAGCCACAATTTGTTTCTAAAATTGAAACACCGGATGGTTTAACTAGAAATTACGATAGCAGTGGTACTAGAGTAATGAAGGAATCAACCGCATATATCATGACTGATATGCTTAAGGGTGTGTTAACTAAGGGTTCTGGTACACAAGCTCGAATTAAAAACTTATATGAAGCTGGTAAAACTGGTACTGTTAAATATTCAGATGAAGAATTGGTAAGATATCCTCAATACAAGAACTCGCCAAAAGATTCATGGTTTGTCGGTTATACTAAACTTTATTCAATGGGTATTTGGACTGGATACGATAACTTGAAAGATGGTACCCCATCAGGCGTTGGTTCTTCTTCAGCTCAACTTCTATATAAGCAAATGATGTCTTATCTCATGACAGATAAAGCTAATAAAGATTGGACAAAGCCAAGCACAGTTGTTAGACGCAGAATTGCTAATGGTACCCAAGATAAAGTAGTTTCTCCTACTGCAAGCAATTCAAGCTGGCAATTATTTGTCAAAGGCCATGCGCCAAAAAATCCTTATAGTGAAGTAACCGTTGATAAACGGAAAGATGAAGATGACGACGTTGATACGAGATTTGATACAGAAGATGATACATCATCTAAGGGGCAATCTCATTCTCAAAGTAGCTCTTCATCAAGTCATGCTGAACAACAATCATCGAGTCAAAAGCAGTCATCAACTTCTAATAACAATAATAATTCAAATAATCAGAATCAAAACAATAATCAGCAAACGGAAAATAAATCCGATAATCAAAATAACAATTCCCAGCAAAATACAAATAATCAAAATAACCAAAATCAACAACAACATCAGGGAAATAATTCCAGTAATAATCATTAATTATTGAAATCAAATAAAAGCTCCAGAAGCATCATATCAGAGATGCCTTCTGGAGCTTTTTTGCATTGTATTTTAATTAAAAAAAGTCATTTTAAAGGTGGTAAAAAAGAATACGGATCTTGATCTTTAGTTCTAGCCGGCATTGTATATCGACCAAATAAAATCATTGCATGATGCGTCCGAATCCATTCTTCTTTTGGGAGTAATTCTTCAAGACGTTGTTCTACCTCGTGGGGAGTAGCTTTTTCCCCCACTATCTTAAATCTTTTAGAAATACGGGATACATGAGTATCAACTGCAATTGCAGGTATTTTAAAACCTTCTGCTAAAACAACATTAGCTGTTTTCTCTCCTACGCCAGGTAATGTCATTAAAGTCTTTTTATCCTGGGGAATTTCACCATTGAACTTGTCTGTAATGATCTGTGCTGTTTCCTTTAAATGCTTAGCCTTTGTGCGATACAAACCAATGGTGCGAATATGTGCTTCGATATCTCTAATATTAGCTTGGGCTAAGCTGGCGCTGTCAGGATAGTCATTAAAAAATTTAGGTGTTGTTTTATTAACCATCTTATCAGTAGTTTGTGCACTCATTAAAACTGCACAGAGTAAATGAAACTTTGTATCCCAGTGAAGCTCTCCTTTAGCATCCGGATAAAGAGATAAAATTCTTTTTAAAACTAATCGAGCTTCTTCATCCGATAATAATTTTTCCATTTAATCACCTAGTTTCGTTGCAGGAAATTTTTAATTTGATCTGTAGTTGTCAGACCATGTCGTTGCCAATTCAATAAAATTCGATCAACATACTTAAAATTATATACCTGCGCTAAAATTGCTTCACGCAAAGCCAATTTAACTATCTCTGGATTGTAATGGTCAATATTAAGCCAAGCAGCAATTTCTTGCTTTTCAATTGGACTTAAAAGACGTCCAAACTCAATTTCAAATTGTCTCACTAACTCTTGCAATGGATTTACTGATTGTCTTTCTTCTGTTAGTTCTCCTGCACGAACTTGATCGTTAGCATTCGTCTCTCTCTCATCAATAATTGTATCTAATTTTTGATATAAAGGCTTGAGATCATAAAAATTTGTAATTCTACCTTCGCTATCTCTCTTTTGCCCTAATTCAAGTAATTCCTTATCAATTAAATCCTGAATTAGCTGCGACACTTCGACTGGCGATAAATTCATTCTTTCTGATAAATCATTATTGCTTGGAAAGAAATTATTCATTTGTTTGAATGATTCTAATTGCAATAAAAGCATTGCTTCAATTTCAGATATTTTTAAAGAGGGATAGTAACGTAATAGACTATTAGAAATGACTGTAAATCCTTCATTTTGGATAGCCGCAAAAGACGCCATACATTTTTCCTTTCAAAAAAAGCTGAACTAAAATAGTTCAACTTTTTATATTATATTAAATTATTGATTATGGTTGCATTCTGTTAATCAATCTTGGGAATGGAATAGCTTCACGAATATGATCTAACTTACAAATCCAAGCAATCGTACGCTCAAATCCCATACCAAAGCCAGAGTGAGGAACACCACCAAATTTACGCAAGTCAAGGTACCATTGGTAATCTTCTAAGTTTAGCCCTGCTTCTTCAATTTGCTTTTTCAAAATTTCGTAGTTTCCTTCACGTTCAGAACCACCAAAAATTTCACCGTATCCTTCTGGTGCAATTACATCAGCACATAAGTATTCTTTAGGATTATCAGGATTCTTCTTCATGTAGAAAGGCTTAATTGTGGTTGGGTAGTTAACGATGAAGACTGGACGATCAAATTGTTCTGAAATATATCCTTCATCTGGGGCACCAAAGTCGTCACCCCATTTAATATCACGACCAGCTTCTTGAAGCATTTTAATAGCGTCATCGTAAGGAAGACGAGTAAAGTTTTCTTCAGTAGTTGGACGCAATTTTTCAGGATCTCTACCCAAGATTCTTAATTCGTACTCATTATTTTCAAGAACTTGCTTAACCATGTATGCTAAATATCTTTCTTGAATATCTAAGGATTCATCTTGGTGCATCCAAGCCATTTCTGGTTCCATCATCCAGAATTCTGTCATGTGACGACGGCCTTTAGATTCTTCCGCTCTAAATGTTGGACCAAAAGTAAAGATCTTACCGTAAGCCATGGCACCAGCTTCACCATACAATTGACCAGACTGTGATAAGTAAGCATCATTGTTGAAGTATTCTACGTGGAATAATTGCGTAGTACCTTCTGGAGCAGAATGCATAAAAATAGGTGCATCAAATTTAATAAATCCTTCTTTTTCAAAGAAGTCAACAGTTGCTTTAAACATAGTATTTCTAATTTGCATAATAGCAAATGGACGCTTTGATCTTAGCCATAAGTGACGATTATCAAGTAAGAAGTCAACACCATGTTCCTTGTTACCGATTGGGTAGCCTTCATTATTAGAAACAATTTTTAAATCTGAAATTTGAATTTCATAACCGAAGTGAGAACGCTTATCCTCATGAACAGTACCAGTAATATAAAAACTAGCTTCTTGACGTAAAGACTTAGCTGCTTCAAAAACTTCTTCAGAAACATCGTTCTTACGAACAACGCCTTGGAAAAATGCAGTTCCGTCACGTAATTGCAAGAAGATAATCTTACCACTTGATCGTTTATCAGTTAACCAAACATGCATCTTAACTTCTTGGTCTACATGTTTAGAAGAATATTTAATTGAGATTAATTCTGTCATTACTTACCAACCTTTTTAATTAAATTTAATTTTATTATACTAAAAAATTGCTCGTTAGTTTAACAAATTTACAAATTGTCCGCATAGGCTAATTCTTTTCCGTTTTTAAAGTTGTAAAGAACATAGCCATAATTGCCGTTTTTCTTGTTATAAGTCACTTCCCAGACTGGCATTCCTTTGTACCAACCTAATTGGCATTTAAGATTATCATGTCCAGGATGAGCCTCATTAAAAATCTTTAATATTTGCTCTTCGCTTTTTCCTTTATTTGCTTGATAAAGATAAGCTTTTTTGCTTTTTGGCAAATAGATGAAGTAATACTTCTTTCCCTTCTTACTAGTCCCAGCTAAACTATTACTTTCTACACTTCGGCTCAGATGATAATTTTTGGTGATCGTAGTAATTGGTGTTTTTTCAAGTGCAATTTCATTAGTTTGTTTAACTTGATCACTTGCCCGTTTAGTTGCAAAGTAAAACACAAAACATAAACATAAATATATTACTGCAATAACTCCGACCACAATTCCAGTAATTTTAAGCCCTTTTTTTACATATTTATTCATTCTGCTTACTATTCCTTAAAACATTTAGTAGTTGTTGTTTGCTGACTTTTTTGGCACTTACAGGAAGGCCAGCTAAAAATTGCTCACCATAAGATTTATTCCAAACACGTTGGTCTAAAATTACAAAGATGCCATGATCACGCTCATTCCTAATCAAGCGACCACATCCCTGTCTAAACCGCAAAATAGCCCTTGGCAAAGTGTCAACTTCAAAAATTTTGTTAGCACCAACCTGCTTTTTTAAACATTCTGTTCGCAGTTTTACTTCTGGTTGATCAGGCGAAATCGCCTGATCAACCAGAAGTAAA
>OIHN01000023.1_pt1 | contig 37102 bp, 35 predicted proteins | sample 1582571 | NCBI WGS metagenome assembly OIHN01 (sample SAMN02675046, study PRJEB24791) | human gut metagenome, SKBSTL021 | isolation source: stool | host: Homo sapiens | place: USA | reverse complement strand
TCTTTCCCTACACGACGCTCTTCCGATCTCATACCGTCACCGATGTAAATGCCCACATGGCCGTATGTATTGCCTGCTGCGGTATTTGAACCAAACTGTGCTGACACCAGCATCCCAACCTTTATTTCTGATAAGTCCGTTGTTGCACGTGAGGGATAATAGCTTGCGCCATATCCTTGATGGCCTAGAACACTGTTACCGTTTCCCCATACCTGATAACCAGCGGCGCGATAAACATTGCTGGTCCATGTTGCGCACAAGGAAGCACCAGGCCAGCTGACGCGATTGCACGCATCTACAATGTCCTTCTGCCATTGCTCGGCGCTGACATAATCTTGACCGCCGCCAATTGGACCGGTATTCAATTGGGCGAGAAAGTTTCGGGCGTATTCGAGCCTCTTGTCGAGACGAGACACATCATCATTGTAGCTTTTTCTACTACCCGGTCTTTCATGGCATGCCATGAAAGAATATGTGGCGAGTTCAACATCGTTGGAGGTTTTCATTTCCTCGCCATTTCGATAATAGTCGCTACCGAAACGAGGCTCATATCCATCTTCGAGTTCATAATATGTTTCCGCGAGGGCATCATACCAATCCCCAGCGAAATACCCAGTTCCGAGTTCGCCCGAAAATGACCACTCCATCTGCGCGGATACCGAGTTCCATATCTTGCCGGTATTGGCACACCAGCGAAGGAAGTTGTTCTTGTTGGAGCCGGTAAGCTGTATCAGACCGAACGAATCGGTTCCATATCCGTCATCACCAGACGTTCCCGGATTCATTGATGATTCTTGCTGCATATTTCCAAGAATCGCCGCGATGCCTTCGTTTGAATAACCGTGACCTTTTAGGTATGTGGCGACCTCTGCTGGGACGCCACTCAAGCTACCAATACTTTTCTTTTCCATCTCATCATTAGCGCCACCGCCGAGAATGGCTGCCAACAAAATGAAAATCAGGAGGAACCCGATAAGGAGGAGAACGGCAGGCGAGCTAATGGCAGCAAAGAAACCGCCCTTCGAGCCTGACGCGATGAGGTGGAAACCACTTTTCGCTGCACTGGCTGTTTCTTTAGCCATCTGCACATTATGCGCAGAGGTATAGACGTTCCTCTTGAAGTACCCTGCGGCCTGAGCCTTGCGCTTCGCCTCGACCGTGTTTGCTACCTTCTTCGCGGATTTCTTCTCGGAGAGCTTGCCGAGGCTTTTGTCCGATGATAGGGGGTCCTTGCCGCCGAGGTGCTTTTTCACGCCTTTCGCGACGTGGTAGCCGACCCTCGCTCCGTCATAGACGTTATCCATGCCCTCAAGTTCTGAACCTTGGAGGGTATCGCTCACCGCACCCCTTGCGGCTGCCTTACCGGCACCTTTCACCGCGCCCTTGATGTCGAGGGACCCGGACTTACCGCTGATGCGCCTGCCGATGGCGCGACCGGCGCGGTACGCGCCCTTTCCGCTGTTGTAAAGGTCATCAGCGCCCTCAAGTTCGGAGCCTTCCAGAGCGCTATGGACGGCGGCGTGAACCATGGCGGCGGCGCTGGCCTTTCCGGCCTTGCCTTTTGGGGACGCCCCGCCAGATGCGGAACCGGTCTTGCCGTTCCTTCCATTGGTGACGGCGGCGAGGGCGGCACTGGCGGCACCGCCCGTTGCTGCCTTCTTGCCAACCGAGTAGAGACCGCTCTTCAACGACTTCTCGCTCTTGTCGGCGCGTCCTACTATTCCGGTGTTGACGGCATCCGTCATTTCCGTCTGCAACACGGATTGTGACATGGCTTGTTTTTGGCCGGATGTCGATACGAAATCAGAAGGCTTCATTGACGTTCACCGTCCTTTCCCGGCTTAGATAACTTTACCGTCCTTCTTCTTGGAGCCGATTTTCAGCTCCTTTGTCTCGTTGGGGTTCGTGCTGAACAAGTCATAGAGCACGTTGCCCGACGGGAACTTGCCGCGAATCGGCACTCGCGCGTTGCCCGCGATGAGCAGGCCGTCACCGGCCTCGGCGGACTCGTCGATGCACTCCTCCTCCTGCTCGGAGAGGTTCAGCAGCTCCACCCAACGCATGCGGTCGAGCGGGGACTGCTTGAGAAGCATGATGAAGTCGGCGTTGAGCACGATGTTCTGCGCGGCCTCGTTGTTGAGCATCGCCACCGCGTTCTGGGTGATGCCCGTCAGCAGCAGGCCGAACTTGCGCCCCTCGTTGGAGAAGCGGGAGAAGTAGTTGAGCACCGTCGGGTAGGCGAAGAGCGACTGCATCTCCTCGACGTAGAGCCACGTGCGGACGTTGCGCTTCGCGTTGAAGTACATGCGGTTTCGCACGGCCTCACAGACGTTGATGAGGGCGAAGACCAGCATGGAGTCCGGCAGGTCCTTCAAATTGAAGTCCACGATGCGGGTGTTGAAATCCACGTTGGACTGGCGGTTGAAGAAGTCCATGGACCCCTTGACGAAGCGCTCGTAACGTAGCGCGATGGTCTGCGCCTGATGCTCGGGCTGCTCAAGGGCGATGTCGTAGAAGTCCTGCAATGTCGGAGGGAGGCCGTCGCCGCGCTCCTCGGCACGCTGGAACGCAAGCTCCACGCAGCGCTGGATAATGGACTGGTCAACCTCGGAGAGGGACTGACCGGACTCGGCTGCGGAGGCACCCGCCTGCGCCAGCATCGCGTCGATTTTGAACGCGATTTGCTCGGTGCGGGGCATGTGCTCCACGGACACCGTGTCGAAGGGGTTCAGGAACGTGTCGGTGCCAACGCCGAAGTGGTAGGTGGTGCCGCCGTAGCGCTCGGCAATGGCCGTGTACTCACCGGCGCGGTCGATGACGTAAATCTCGTCCGTCGGGTTGGAGAAGATGGTGCCGGTCATCTCGGTCTTGGTGAACATACCCTTGCCCGAACCGGTCTTGCCGCAGACGAAGCCCATGGGGCTTGTCAGGCGCTTGCGATTGCACATGACGAGGTTGCGGGAGTGCTTGTTCTGGCCATAGTAGTTTCCACCGGCATCGTCAAGCTCCTGCGTCGCGAAGGGCACGAGGATGGCGACCTGCGCGGTGGTGAACATGCGGCTTATCTCGACGTGGTTGTGGCCGAGGGGCAGCACGGAGTTGAGGCCCCGGCGCTGCCGGTAGTCGTAGGTGTCCACCTCGATGGAGTTCTGGCGGGCGGTTGAGATGATGCGCATGACCTGAGCGTCGAGCTGCTGCTTGCTCTCCGCGTAAGTGTAGATGAGGCCGGTGAAGACGTAGAGGCGCTGGTTCTTGTTCTGCAAGTGGTCAAGAACGTCCTCGGTCTCCTCCTTGGAATACTTGAGTTCCTGCGGCAGGATGGAGAAGTCGTAGCCCTTGTTCACGGCGCTGCGCTGCTCCTCGATTATCTCCTTGTCAATCCACGCGCTGCGGGTGCGGACGAAGTTGATGGCCTTGGACTTGTCCATGGGCTGCACGAACCATGTGACCGCCATGGGGAGCGGCAGGGCAACGATGTCGGCAAGTGCCCGGTCGGAAAGCTCGGAGCCGAACTTCTTCATGACAAGGACCTGACCGTACACGCCGTTGTCCAGCTTGAAGCAGTCGTTGAACATGCCGTCCGGTCGCCAGTCAATTTGCGTCGGGGCGATGCAGTCCTTGGTGGTCTGCACGCGCTTGGCGGAGATGTCCTTCTGGTAGTCGAAGTAGAACGGCTTGTAGGGGTTCAGGAGCGAGTGGATGACAGATAATCGCTGGGTGCCGTTCATCAGGTGGGCCTTGGACCCCATGGAGTTTAGGATGCGGCTGGATTCCGTCTCGATGCGGGAGAGCTGGCGTGCCGCGTCGTCCGCCGTCTCGGCGGTGACCGAGTAGGTCAGGTAGCGGTTGCGACGTATGTTGGACACGCCCTCGCGAACCTTGTCGTTCAGGATGTCGTTGAACACCTGCGCGTCATTGCGGGCGGCGTCGTTTCCCTGACGGGCGACATCGAAGAACTTCCGGTTGCCGACCTCCTCCTTGAGCAGCGGCGTGTTGATGACGCTCATCTGGACCAGCGTGTTCGCGCCGAACTGGTCGTACAGGCGCGTGAGTGCGGAGAACATGGATTTCTGCTGCTCGTCGCGCACGGAGTGATAGCTGGTGTCAGAGAAGGAAATGGAGGAGGAGAACAGACCCTCCTCGACCTCGCAGATGCCGTCTTGGTACATGCGGTTGTAGCCGATGTAGTTCACCACGTCCTTCGCGCCCTCGCGTTTGCGGCGGGCATCCGCCGTCTTCGAGGTTAGTTCCTTGTCGCGGTCCTTGAGCTGGGACTTCACGGACGTGTAGCTCTTGCGGGCCTCTTTCTCGGCCAGCTTCGCCTCCTTCTTGAGGCGTGCTACCTCCCGCTTTGCCTGCCTCTTCTCCTTGCGGGACATCTTCTTGCCAGCAACGGTGGGAGCACCGGCGAAGGAGCCGAGCGCCGCCACATCGACCGAGCCGTTATCGGCGTCCATTGGGCGGTCGTTGCCGAAGCCCTCGCCGGAAGTGTGGACGAAATCTTCGATGTCGAAGCCTGCGTCGGTGTCACGCGATGACATGTCCGGCTCGGGGGGAGTAGGATTCGATTCCCTTGAGGCTGCATTGCTTTCGATAGTGTTTTCCATAGACCCTTCCTTTCTTTACGTTCTTCCCATCGGGTGAAGCGATGAGACCGCTGAGTTGCATAGAGGGAACGTAGAAGATGCGCTCCACACCGAAGTTCGCCTTGAGCCAGAGTGCGGCGAACTGCTCGAAGGGCATGCCCTTCGGACGGATGAAGCCGCAGCACCAGAACGGGAGGCTCACGGCGTAGATGAGCATCATGTTATCGCCGACGTTCCAGCCCAACACGAAGTAGATGTAGAGGCCTGTGAGGACGGAGCAACCGAGCGCACCCGCGATTGAAGCGAGGGTGCGCCCGGTCATCTTGCCCACGACCTTTGGCTGGTACTCGGCGATGTCCTTATGTACCGCTACGGATAGCATATAGGCACCGCCCCTTTCTTAGAGTCCGCCAGCCCAACCGGTGTTGAGCTGACCGAAGTAGATGGCCGCACCCACGACGATGGCACCGCCGACAATCATGGCGATGGCACCGGAGAGCTGGCCGCCGCCGCCCTGCATGCCGTCTTTGATGGTCATGCCGAGGTTGATGAGGCCGAAGACGACGAGCACGCCGCCGAGGAACGTCACGCCCTGCGTGAGCATGTTCACTGCGTTATCGAGCATATTGGTAACTTCCTTTCTGATTTAGTCTATTGAGTGTCGGCATACACGTGGCCTAGAAGCCCGTGAAGCCGTAGATGGCCGCGAACCCGGTCACGGCGGCACCGGCGGCAATCATGGCGATTGCCTTCCTCAGTTCCCCGCCGCCAGCCCTAGCCCCATCTCGAAGGTTGATGCCCAGATAGATGAGGCCGAGGAAGATGACCGTGCAGCCTATGTAGGCGATGGGCTTCGCGGCGAGCCTGACGAGTTCTTCCAATGTCCTTTCACCGTCCTCTCCTTTCTTGCCCGTGAGCCGCATGCGCGGCGCAACGCGATAAGCAGATGCGCCGACGAGTCAACATAGATTATAACCGCTTGCGAAAGTGTCTCGGAAAATCACCGCTTCTCTCCGGTCGCGCTGTCATCATGGTCGTCATACGGTTCGCATCCGCCCTCCAAGTAGCGCTTGAAGTCGAAGGGCTTGTCGTGCAAGCGTTTGGGGTTGCGCTTGTCCACGATGTAGCAGTAGCGCTTGTGGGTGTGCGGGTCGAACTTGTCGTCCATGAGCGGGTTGGTACCCGCGATGAGCAGGATGGCCTTCCTGCGGCTCATCTTGCCGATTTCAGCGGCGTCGATGAGGTCGCGGCCTTGGATTTGCAGGTTCTTGCCAGCGCTTGAGGACTGACCTGTGGATTCGTTGTAGGTCATCTGGTGGATGGTCTGCTTGCCAATCATCTCGGCAATCTCCTTGTTAGTGGAGTTCGACTTGCCGCCGAGGAACAGGGTGGAGTCGCAGCAATCCACGATGGTCTGCGCCTTCTTGTCGTACTTCGATTCGAGCTGGGACATGGATTGCAGGATGATGGTGATGCCGATGTTGCGGGAGCGCGTGACGGCGATGGTCTCCTCAATCTGCGGGATGGTCCCGATGTTCGCGAACTCGTCGAAGATGAAGTGGACGGGAGTCGGCAGCTTGCCGCCGTAGTCGGTGAGTGCTTTGCGGCAGAGCTGGTCGATGCACTGCCACATCATGATGGCGAACAGGAAGGAGAGCGTCTTGTCGGTATCCGAGAGGATGCCGAAGACCGCCACCTTCGCGTCCGGGTCGCCCAGCGTGTCAAGCTCCATCTCATCGTATTCGAGCAGGCTGCGCACACCGGCGGTGGCGATGGGGGCGAGGCGCACGTTGCAGGAGATTATGATGGACTTGAGGGTCTTGCCCGCCGCGACCTTGAAGTTCTTATAGTTCATCAGCGCGAAGTCCTCATCGGGCGACAGACCGCCGCAGTCGGCGGGACGCACGCCGTCGGAGTTGCGCTTGAGGTTGGTCGGCTCCCATGACCAGTCCGAGTCTCCGGTCGCGTTGCCCGTCCCGAAGTTGCGGGAGAGGCCGGAGATTCCCATCGACGGCGCGGGAGCGCCGCCCTCGTTCGGGATGTAGCGCTTGCCCTCCTCGATTTGTAGGAAGAGCAGGTCGAGCGGGGACTTGAAGTTCTCGTCGTTCTCGCGGGCCTCGGCCATGGAGAGCAGCGTGAGTAGGCTCGACAGGTTGTAGTCCTCCGGCGGGAACCAGTCGCGCAGGAGCGCGATGAGCGAGGTGTACAGCATCTTCTCGGAGTTCTCCCAGAAGGGGTCTCCCGCCTTGCCGTCGCCGTTGGTGTTCATGATGTAGCAGTTGACGAACGACAGGATGTCGGTGTCCGTCTTCACGTACTTGAGCGGGTTGTAGTGCATGGACTCATCGAGGTTGATGGTGTTGAACGACTTCACCTTGTACCCGTTGTCCGTGAACAGGAACCCCGCGTCCTTGAGGAGCGTGCCCTTGGGGTCGGTGATGAAATAGCTCGTGTTGAGCTGGCAGATGTTCGGAGTGACATAGTTGAACGTCTTGCCGGAGCCGGAGCCGCCCACGACCAGCACGTTCAGGTTGCGGTCGAGTTCGGGGTTGAACTTGGGGCGGTGCAGGGCGAGGCCGAAGTTCTGGGTGAAGATGAGGTTGTTGTCCTCCGTGGTGAGGTCGCGAAACTGCTTGCCCTCCTTGAGCGTGCCCCAGCGTGCCGAACCGCTCTCCTCACCGGCGCGGAAGTTGCCCACGAAGGCGACGTAGCGCAGCCAGAAGAGCCAGACGAGGACGCACATGGTCAGGCCCGCCAGCATGGCGTTGGGTGACATGTCGATGTGCGCCGGGTTCTCGGCGATGAGCGGCCACATGGCGGCGAAGCCGTCGCCCCAATGCTCGAAGAACTGGCCCCCGAACGAGGCTACGGCCTCCCAATAGCGGTTCCCGAGGTAGAAGCCCACACCTGAGAGCAGGGTGGTCACGAGGGCCGAGGTCGCGACTTTCTTGTTGATTTCAGGGTTTCCCTTGCCTTGAGCCATAAGCGACCCTCCTTCCTAACCCTCGCGTCCCGGCAGGGCACGGGAGAGCGAGACGGCGATGGAGGCGCGGGTGGTCGGTGCGGTGCCCTGTGCGAAGCGCTTGTAGCACCCGAGGCAGAAATCGTCCTCGGGTCGGATGCCGTTGGTGTCGCGGGGGCAGGTGCCGTCATTGCGCTCAAGTGCCGTCGGCTCCCAACTCATGGTGATGCCGTCCGCGCTGATGACGCGCTTGCAGCCCGACTCTATCTCGTAGAACAGGTCCCCGAGGTCTGTGACGGTGGAACCCGATGAGGAGGGACGCGCCGCGTCGAGGAGGGCCTTGAGGTTTCCGACTGTCCGCTGCTCCAATGAGCACCAGTCGCGCAGGTATCCGAGGCAGGCGTAGAGGAGCTGCCTCGCGCTCTTCTTGAAAGCCGCGTCCCCGTCGCACTCATCGCGCAGGACGCTGGCGCTTATCACCGCATCGGCGATGGCCTCGATGTCGCTGTCAGATTCCATGGCCTGCAAGGGGTTCGTCGCAAGGCGCTCCGGCAGATAATCGTTCATATGGGTCATATCAGGCTCCCTTCTAGCGCTCTTGCTGGAACTTGTCGGAGATGTCGCGGTCGGGGTAGTCGTTGGTCTGCGAGAGCTGCTTGCTCGCGGCGCGGCACTCCTTGGCCTGAGAGTTCAGGTCGTACTTCTCGCGGCTACGGTCGGACTGCTCACGCACCATGGAAGGTGAAACCTCGGTGCCGTTCTGCTCGCGCTCGATGCGCAGCGTGTTCACCATAGTATCCATGCCATCATGGGACTCGATGCCTTGATTGATGTCGGGAGTCGAGCCGTTCATGTCGAGGGAACCATCGGTCACCTGCGGTTCACGCGAGTCCTTGACGTTTTCCAACGACGCCCCATGACTTGGACCGTGGTCGAAGAACTCGATTCCCAGTTCCTCCGGTGCATGACCGGGAAAACGCGTCTCGACGGCCTTGATGACGTCCTGCTTGTGCTTCACATCCACAAGGAACCCCATCTTGCCGTCAGGACGGTCATACGTCTCGATGCCGTGCTCTTTAAGGTCGCCGCGCACCGCGTTGCAGATGAGGTTCAGGTCCTTCTGCGGGGGAACGACCTCGTGGGCGGTCTCATTAGCGGTCGGCTCCTTAGGCGTGTTCTTCTCGAACCAGTCGTGAGTCACATCGCACTTGTACCTGTCCCGGAGGGTCTTCGCTCCGACGGCCCAGTCCATCAGACCGTCCTTGTTTGGTCCACGGTCGAGGATTTCACCGTTCTCATCACGACGAGCTTCGTAGAACATCAACTCGCCATTCTTGCCTTCCGTGACACCGATGTCCTCCTTGGCAAGGAGTTCCTTGAAATCATCGAAATCGCGGCACTGTTCGCGGGCGTTGAGCACCTTGTCGCGTATACCCTCGGTGTGGTTATAGGTATCGTTTACGCGGTCATCATATGTCTGCTCGGGAAAATCCGCTGCGCGAGACTCCTGTTCGATTATTCTTGCCTTGACCTGATAGGGTTCACCGACGCTTTCGACAATGAAGTCCTCGCCGGTTGCCTTTCCGACCATATCGGTAAGCTCATCGTGAGTGTAGCCGGAGAAGAACACCTCGGAGTCCATATCGAGGTCAGCGGTGTCCTGTTCTGAGAACGTTCTGACTTCGACTTTATCTGGCGTATCGGTGAAGCGAATCGCCACGGGGATAAGCGTGACATCACGTAGATTAAGCTCTATGCCATCCACATTCGGCAAATCCGGTAGATTTTTGATGGGCTTAAGGCTTTTGAACACATCCTGCGTCACAGGTTTCCCATTTGCAATCAACTCGGAGATTTCCCCGCATTTGAGATTGGTCATGACCTCGGAGAATTGCACGGTGCATTCCCGCACCTTTTGAAGGTCATCTTTGGCAAACTGGACATACCCATTGCCATTGTCATCGGTCATCGCTGCGGCATAAGTGCCGTTCTCGCGCACAACCTGTGCGAAATAGGCCGCATCGGTCGAGTTTCCAAATGGCATGCAGATATGCTCGCGAGAAGCCATGACCTCGGCCTTTATCGCGGCCTCTTCTTTCGACATGCCTTCTTCTTCGAGCTTCGCCTGTTGCCAATCGCGGATGGCTGACTTGAAATACTCATTTAGGATTAGGCCAATCGCTTTTTCACTGTATCTAGTGATGTTGCGAAGAAGTATATCGCCTACATCGTCTCCAAAATCTTGCGCCATGGTCATCTTCCTTTCTACTTGTTGTGGACGCAGTGGGGAAGCGGATGGCCCGTAACCCCATATGCCGCATTATATCCGAGCACCCTATCTGTGCCCCGCATCCCTTACACGCAGACCGTTGGACGAGTTGCCAACAAGAGGGTGAAGCTGGGGCAGATGATGCGTATCGGATGTCGTCAGTCGCCATTTGTGATAATCAATGGCAAATGGCGCTCAAATCTTTCCAGTCCCGTGTGATGTCTGGATGTAAAGTATCTCTACAATTTCTACATATATGTTCTTCTGAAAAGCTATTTTCTCGGCAAACTGCATGGTCGTATCGTGTTCCTTGTAGAAAGGAGGAATCACGATGATTTCAGAAGAAGAGAAGATGGCAGCCGTCAAGATGTTTTGCGCCTATTGCAAGAGGACGCTTCGAAACGCGAGGACGGACATCATTCGCAAGCAGGCGCGTGAGGCGCGATGGGAGACCGTGTTCTCCGACATGCACGAGAGCGAGCTGAACAGGCTGGCCTCACCCGATGACCTCATATCGGAGGAGGTCGTGTTTGAGGTGGTCGGTCGGGAGGTCGTGGTGATGGATACCGTTCTCGCCGAGGCCATCCATGGCCTCTCCAAAGGCGACCAAGCCATCGTCCTGCTCTACTACTTCGCAGAGTGGACGGACAGGCGCATCGCCGAGGAGCTTGGGTGCCCTCGCTCCACGGTCCAATTCAGGCGCTCGAAGGCGCTCCTCGCGCTGAGGGCGCGTTTAGAGGAGGTGATTGGTGATGATGAGCTATGAGGTAATGGTCGCGGCGGTCTCAGGCGACCCCGTTGCCATGCAGAAGGTCCTCGCCTATTTCGACGGCTATATGGACCAGCTCTGCACGCACGCCTTCCTCGATGAGTTTGGGCGCGTCGAGTACGGGGTCGATACCCTGAGAAAGACGCAGCTCCAAGGAAAGCTGCTCGCCGCGATGCTGCGGTTCGAGCCGTGATGAGGAGGTGGGCGCATGGGTGCGAAGGACATACCCGTATGGGAGAAGTACACGCTCACCATCGAGGAGGCGGCCCGGTACTTCCGCATAGGCAAGGGCAAGTTGCGCCGCCTTGCCTCGGAGATGCCGCCGCCTGACTGGGTGGTGATGAACGGCAACCGCGTTCAGGTCAAACGCAAGGCGTTCGAGCGGTTCATCGACGCGACGGACGTGATTTAGATGATGAAAAAGAGCCTTGGTTATGCTATAATAGCAGTAGCATACCAAGGCTCTTTCCATATGGAAGGAGCGATATATGGATGTCACAGAAAAGACGAGACAACAAGAATAGGATACTGAACACCGGCGAGAGCCAGAAGGCCAACGGCCTCTATGTCTTCAAATACACGGACGGGGACGGAAAGCCGAAGTTCATCTACTCATGGAGACTGGTGGAGACCGACAGGCTCCCTGCCGGTAAGAGGCCGTGCAGGCCGCTGCGCGAGAGGGAGCGCGAGATACGCCGTGACCTTGAGGACGGGATAGACCCCATCGGCAAGAAGATGACGGTCAGCCAGCTCTACGCGAAGTTCACGAGATGCCGCCTCGACGTGCGCGAGGGGACGGAGAGGTCGAGGGCGCAGCTCAAGCGATTGCTCTTCGAGGATGCGATAGGCTCGCGGGAGATAGGCGGCGTGAAGCCGTCAGACGCGAAGGAATGGGCGCAGCGCATGAAGTCCAAGGGCTTCGCCTACTCCACCATCTCCAACCACAAGCGGTCGCTCAAGGCGGCGTTCTACTTGGCGATAGCCGATGACTGCATACGCAAGAACCCGTTCGATTTCAAGCTCGCGACCGTCATCAAGAGGGCCGTGACGGAGAGGGAGCCGCTGAGCCGGGAGCAGGTGGACGCGCTGCTCGGTTTCATGCGGTCGGACGCCGTCTATCACAGGTACATCGACGAGGTGGTCATCCTCCTCGGGACTGGGCTGCGCATATCGGAGATGTGCGGGCTGACCGAGGCGGACATCGACCTGACGAACAGGGTGATTTTCGTGGACCACCAGCTCGCTCGCGCGGTCGGCGGGGGATACCGGGTCGATGAGCCTAAGACGGAGAGCGGCAGGCGCTACATCTACATGACCGACGAGGTGATGGCCGCGTTCGAGCATGTCATGGCATCGAGGCCGAAGGCGAAGCCCCTGAACGTCGATGGGCGAACGGGCTTCATCTTCCTCAACAGGGACGGGCTGCCGAGGGTCGGCGGCGATTACGACCGGGTGTTCAGGGGGCTGAGAGGCAAGTACGCGAAGAAGGGAAAGATGGAGCTTCCCGATGGCATGACACCGCATACGCTGCGTCACACGTTCTGCACGGAGATGGCGAAGGCCGGGATGAACCCGAAGGCGCTGCAATACATCATGGGCCATAAGGACATCAAGATGACGCTCGGGTACTACGCCCATATGGACGGCTGCACGGCTGCGGAGGAGATGCGACGCGTCGCGGCGTAGTAAAAACGCGTTTTACTACTCGTTTTACTACTCACGGCCATCAAGATGCGCCGGGATTCGCCAAGATACGGGAACTTCCCCAAAAGGCGAAAAAGCCGGGAAAGCCCTTGGAATCGGGCTTCACCGGCTTTCGGGAAGTTATGGGAACATGCTGGAAAATGTCGCGTTGATTTGTTAGATAATCAGGCAAAGAATTGCGAATCAATAATTTAATAAAACTATAAATCAACTGACAAAAACCTCTTAAATATGAATAAGAGGTTTCTTCATGTACTCATTTAATATTTTTTATAAAATGACCATCATAGAAATATGGGATCCATTTAATAATATGTTTTTCTAGCAGGGTATGTTTCATCAATTGTTCTTTCATAACTGTCATTTCTTATACCTTGTAACATCGACACCTGATAATAGAACATATTTCTGTTGATCATACCACTCCACATAGGCTGCTGTCGTTTGAATATCCGCATTCAGCTTCGCATTATGTATATCTGTGGAGGCAGAGGGAACTGTCTTTGAAAGCTGACGTATCGGGCAATCCTTACACGGTGTATCTTCCTCTCTGAAGACCTTATGACAAATTTCACCTGTCTTCAATTTCGGAAAGATTTCCATAAGACTCTGGTTAAAGTAAATCAGCTGATAACTGTGCGGATCAATGACATATATGGAATTTCCAAGGTTGTTCAAAAGTGAAATCAACGTGTCGGTATACTTTTTCTGCTGCTCACGCTGCTGCTGATCTTTGAGGAAGGTGACGATTACCTCAAAAATTGTCCGAATATCCGTGCGCTGATTACGACTGAAGCTGTGCGTATGCCTGGTATTGGCAAGACCGATGAGGATATCGTGTTGATTGGAAACCGGCACACTCATGTGAACCAGCGCAAAAATAGCTAGCTTGTTCAGAATTTCCTTTGGAAATCTATCAAAACAGTCCTTCCCGCAATTTTCCAGAAACAGTATACGGTCATTGTCAGAATGAATGGTTTCCAGAAATTCCAATGCTGCTTTCTGCTCATCCAGCTGCAGCAATTCATACAGGCTCTTATCCTCTTCACTCCAGGAAAGCAGCGGCTGTATGCTTTGGGTTTCCCTGTTGAAATCCATAACATAAAAATACTGCATGTCGTAATGGTGGGCGATAAGCTCCAGTACCGTCCGCATGGTTTGCGGATCCGTCTTCTCCCGACGATAGAGAATGCGGAAAATATACTCGCCGATATTGCCCTCAAAAGGCTTGTTCAGCTGCATGTCGCCGATATTGTCGGTTTCCGGCTTTTCCATGATTTGCTGACAGCGCTCCATCGTATCATGATAAACCGTCCATCCGTTTTTCCCGTTCCGCTTACAATGATACATGGCAATATCCGCCTTATCATAAAGCTCTGTAAAGGTGGTGCCGTGCCGTGGATAAAATGAAATCCCCATGGAGACACTTGTTTTCACCATGTGACTTCCCGAGGTATAGGTATTCACAAGTGCTGTTTGCAGGCGTTCAGCTGCATGCATGAGAACCTCCTCACTTTGTAAACGGGGAAAGAATGCAACGAACTCATCACCGCCCAGCCGTCCTATCAGCGTGTCATTTCGACAGAGCTTCTGAATTTTCTTCGCTGTTTCAGATAATACAGCATCGCCGTATAAATGACCGAAGGTATCGTTGACCTCCTTGAAATTATCAATATCCAGTGATACGCATGCGCTGATCGCTTCGGGATTCTGCCGCAGCAGCTCCTCGATATGTGTAATAATTCCTTTACGATTATAGGCGCCTGTCAGTGCATCGATGTGCACTTCTTTTTGAAGCTTTTCTTCCTTTTCTTTTTGTGCCTGAATATCTTTTAGGAAAACACGTGCGAAAATATCCGCACTGCTATCTTTTTTCAAAAGCTGAATGGATGCATTGATCCAGTGGTAACAGCCTTTTCACTTCAGCCGGTATTCCACATTGCATGTATGTATGCCACGCATATACGCCAGATGCAGTGCCCTGCAATTCATTTTTTCGTAGACCTTTTTCTGAAAGTCCGGATGTATTTTCGATAGTGCTGCCTGCAGAATTTCATCATACACGCCTTCCTCCGGTGGACTGCTCAATTTTGCCGCGGCTTCCTTATCTATCAGAATCATCCGGTTTTGTGTTACATTTACTTCAAAGACACTCAGGAATCCTGCATTCATGATTTCCTGCAGCTTCCGTTCATTTTGGTAGCTGCTTTCCAAGCGCTTCTGTTCACTGATATCCTTTGAAATACCGATTGCCTTAATGGCTCTTCCCGCTTCATCGAAAATGGTTGTACAGCGGATTTCCACCCATCGTTCCTCACCATTTCTGTTACGCATATGCAACTGTCCGGAAACTTTTTTGTAGCCTTCCTTCAGCTTGCTGTACATGACTTCGATTTCCCTGATGGAATCCTCAAATAGAATGCCCTGCGCAATAAGAGCATCCGGCACGCCTTCAATAACCCCTTCATTGGGAAATATTTCAGAAAATTGTCCCCGGACATTATCTATACGCTGTATGGTATGCTCCCTGATATCGTATTCCCACAATGCGGTGCGGGCCTGCTGTAAAGCAATCTCATAGCGCTCCTGGCTGATTTTCAGCTGGCGCTGCACCTCCATCAGCTCCCGTACATCCGTGGATACATTGATATAACCGATGGGATTGCCCAACGCATCCCTGAGATAGGAAATATCGACACGATTTATGATATCTCCGGGACCGCTTTGGATGGCACCCTTTTCATTACGCAGGAAGCGTTGGATACAGCAATCTTTTGTATGACAGTAGGGTGTATGAAAATTACTGCAGGGCTGATTCAACAGCTTCTCATAAGGAGGGGGAACAATCGCTCTCGCCGCAACATTGATATAGCGTACGATTTTGTCCATATCTGTGACGATGACAGGGTTTGGAAGAGAATCGAGAATATAGCGGTATTTATCTAGACTCTCCCAGAACTGATTCTGATCAGGCATGGGCGCCGCCTCCTTTCCCAGCTTTAATAAAGCCGTATACATGTTTCTATCTAACTTCATTATAGCGGATAAACAGGGGCAGTTCAAATGATTATCGGTTTTCTTTATGTATTTTGAAAAATGGAAATGTTCACCTTTGTGAAGCCGCCTGCAAAGGAAAGGCAAAAGGTTTTCTTAACAATTTAAAAAAAGAGTTTCGTTTTAAAAAAGCAGTGCTATAATTAAACCATGCCGTTAAGGAAGGAGAGTATCATGGATCAAAAAGAAAATAAGGAAGAACAGTTCCAGGCAGTCATCGATGGAACGGAAAACATAAAGCCCAAAAAGAAAAAGGAAGAAAAGAAAGGTTTAAAATATGAGCTGCTGGACTTGGTGAAAACCTTCGTCATCTGCTTTGTATGCATCTTTCTGTTAACCAATTTTGTTGTCAAGCCGGTGCGTGTGGATGGCAGAAGCATGGACCCTACGCTGGAGGATGGAGAAATCGGCCTCATGAATGTGTTCAGTGCAAAGTTTCAGGATATTGAACGCTTTGATGTTGTCGTAGTATACAATGAAGAAAAGAAGGAAAACTGGGTAAAGCGTGTCATCGGTCTGCCGGGTGATACGATTTATGCAAAGGATGATGTGGTCTATGTGAATGGCATGCCGATAGAGGAGCCTTATCTTGACAATGCTTATGCAAATCAGATTCGCAGGCATGGCAATAATTTTACAGAGGACTTTCCAAAGCGGACACTGAAGGATAATGAATATTTCCTGATGGGGGATAACCGTATTGTTTCCTATGACTCCCGCCGTGTCGGACCATTCAAGCGGGAGGATATACGGGGAAAGGATGTCTATGTCCTGTTTCCGTTTAATAAAATAAAAATGGTACGCAATGGAGGAGCAGAATGAAAACTTCCGTATTTCGAACAGAGCTGCCATACAGCACAGAGTCTGTCTGGGCGGTTATGACAGATACAACGCAGTATGCATGGAGAAGTGACTTAAAATGTATAGAAACCGATAGTGATACGGTTTTTCGTGAAATCTATCCGAATGGTAATGAAACAGTATTTACAATAACAGAAAAAAAGCCGTTTACGCGATATGCTTTCCATATGGAAAACAAACGCTTCAGCGGTGAATGGACTGGTACTCTGGAGGAGCTTGCGCATGGAGGATGCCGTTTGATCCTGGAGGAGCGTATTGAGATACATAATCCGCTTATGCGCCTGGTGGCAGGCATGGCTTGGAATCTAAACAAGCTGCAGCAGACCTATGTGCAAGATCTAAAGAAAGAACTTGTCAGGCGTAATAATTGTAAGGAAGCATCTGCTTCGTTATAATGGTATCAGAAAATTATGAGGAGGAGCTTACATATGGAATATCAGATTATGGTTGATGGAATTGAAATTCAGTCAAATGAACAGGTGAATGAAAAGGAAGCCCGCGCGTATATCAGCTATATACGCAAGAATAATCCAAAGAAGGAGATATCATCCGTTGAGCTGAGCTTTGATGGTGAGGAAGTAGGATTGGGCTATCACCTGCAGCCGGAGGGCTTTGAAAAAATAAGACGCATTACCGGTTACCTGGTGGGGACAGTCGATCGCTTTAATAATGGAAAGCGCGCAGAGGAGCATGATCGCGTTAAGCACGCATAGGCAGCAGAGCGCTGCTTTTTTTCTGTATGATATATTACATATAATAGAAATATCACGTAGTGGAAAAGTATAGTCTTAAAATATGTAAAATTAAGTTAATTTTAAGATTTAAAATGACAGTTTATGTGATTAGGTGTTATAATTATGCCGTAAGATTGCATATATTCATCTAGCCAATGAAATAAGGATATGTGACTTACGTAGCGAAATTTCTCTCTCCTCCTTTGAGTAGCAGAAATTCGATTCGGAGTGTTCGTAGGAGAACTATGAGCACTCTTTCATTAAAATAAGGAAAAACGACAAAACGGTGCGCATAGATTATATACAATGATACAAGTACGTTGGAGGTTTAAATATGGATGATAAAAGAAGAACAGCCGGAAATGATGAAGATATTGATTTATCCGGTATGATCAATGAATACAGTCAGGATAATGAATTGAGAAAGAAGATTGAGGAGCTGAAAAAACAGAAGGAAGAGGAGAAAAGGATCTATGCTTCCAAGCAGGAGTCCTCAGCAGCAGGCAGCAGCATCTTTGACAGTATCAGCGAAACTGGTACCTTTAAACGGCCGGAAGCGGTAAAGCAGGGTGGGATTCCGGATATCCGTGTGGATGACACACAGCTTGATCAGACGAGGGTAGGCTTTGATGACGATCCTGCCTATGATAAAACACTGGTTATCATGAATAACAGAAACAAGGCATCTTCCGCAGATCAGACACAGATTTTCGGTGAAGACCGTACTGCTGTGTTCCACACAATGGACGCACAGGAATATGATGACAGTGATGTGGAGGAAGAGGATGCAGAGGAAGAAATTTATGAAGAGGATGACGATGATAATCTGTTGGCCCGCATAAAAGAGAAAAAACAGCGCAAAGAGGAAGCAAAACGCAAGCTGGAACAGGATGACGATGAGGAAGAAGATGAAGACGATCCTGGGAAAAGTGCGAAAATGAATAAAATCATCACCTACGTAATTATCGGTATCGTGGGAATCTGTATCATTGCCGGCGCATTTTTCGGTGTGAAATATGCCTTGTCAAATTTCCTTGGCGGAAGTGATGATAAGGAAAAGACAACGGATAAAAGCGGTACTGGTTCAAAGGATAAGGAACAGAACGAAGGCAATAAGCAAACGAATACCAATCCGGGTGATGACGAGGATGAAGAGAAAAAGAATGAAATCAAGACCAATCAGGCAGAAGCGGCTCAGCTGCAGAAACAGCTGGATCAGTATGAATCTCAGCTGAAGGATGTGGAAAAAGATCTGGCGGCTGCGAATAAGGAGAGAGCTGATGCACAGGCAGAATTAGACTCATATAAATCACTTGGTGATGAAGCATCAAAATTAACTGGTCAAGCTAATACTGTAAAACGATATGCTGAAGCTTTTAATAATGTAAAGGATTATGAATCAAGTGAAGATAATGATAAGAAAGCACAATATGATAATGCTCTGAATGCCTTAAAAAGTGCATTAGCAGGGACAAATTTCACTTCTTATGAGGAATTGCAATCCGCTGCAGATGCAGCTAATTCTAATTACAATACCAAGACACAGGCTGCTGAACAGAAAAAAAGTGCTGCGGAAAGCAGTATCAGCTCACTGGAAAACAGAAAATTAGAGCTGGAATCTAAAATAGCCGATACGACTACAAAACTGAATGAATACAATTAACCGGCGGAATAAGCCGGTTTTCTCTACCAGTTTTGTAAGGTAGTCATTATTAAATTGTCATTTTTTTGCCGCAATGCTATAATAGGTTTACTTTGTTTAGGAATGGAGGGAAACAGATGGAGAGAATTTCCGCTTTTCTGCACCGTAAACTTGATAACTTCACACTGGATGAATATATTATTATGTTCGTTGTGTGTTCCATATTCCTGCCGTTTGAATTCCCATTGCTGGCGATTGCCGGTGTGCTTCTTTACCTGTGTGCAACAGGAAGGATGAAGGGAATCATTCAGGCAGTGCCAAAATCAGGATTTATGATAGTATTCTGCTTACTGACCTCTGCAATTGCATTTATCAGCGGTAATCTGCTGGGCGGTGTCTGCGGTATCGGAATCCTGCTGCTGATGCTGTTTATATTTTATTTCCGCACTGTTATCAATAAGCGCTTATTCGAGTTGCTGATGGACGCCTGCTGTATCATTTCCCTTTTCTGTTTTGGCTGGGCGATGATGGAATATTGCAGAATCATAGACCGTTTAAATTACAGCTTTCTTCAGCTGAAGGTGGAAAACAGTCCGAAGGACCGTATCAATTCAACCTTTTTCAATGCAAATTATTATGCGATGATGATTGAATTTATTGTATTGATCTGTGTTTATAAAATGATGCAGGTGAAGACTCTGCGCCGTATTGTATTTTACGTTGTTACCATCGTATGCAACCTGTTCGCCCTATATCTGAGCGGCTCCAGAACAGCATGGATTCCCTTCGTGGTGACCATTCCGTTTATGTTTTTGATCAATAAGCGGTTTATCTATTTCACCACATCCATGGCGGGAATTGGCGGTGCCGGTCTGCTGTTGCTGCTGGAACCAAAGCTGATGCAGCGGGCAACGATTTTTCAGGATTTCGCAAAACGCAGTAATATATGGGAAACGGCAATCAAGGGTATCCAGGCGCATCCGCTGCTTGGAGAGGGACCGCTGACCTACTTCCATATATATAAGCAGTATCACGGACATCCAACCCAGCATGCGCACAGCATCTATCTGGATCCGATTTTAAGCCATGGTATTATCGGTGTCATTCTGGCAGGTATCTACTTTGCAGGTAATCTGAAAGAAGTATATTTATTGTTAAAGCGAAGAATTGACTTACGACTGTTTTCTTTAATATCTGCATTCATACTTACCATACTGATTCACGGTATTCTGGATTACACGGTTTACTGGGTACAAACCGGTCTGATGTTTTTGATAGTTTTATCTGCATCCAGTATGTATTTTCACAAGGAACAGCCATATGATATACACGAGGAACATTGATTCCTCTTTTTTATATCCATCATTTGTTTGGGCTCGCTTTCCATTTAATTATTAAACGAATTTTCCATCTTTTCTTATATGGCTATTCTGAATTTCCGGCATTAAGTTTGAAACCCATTATTTCTAAGTAGGAATAGTGAAAAGAGATGGCAAAGGTATTTGACTTTAAATATCTGTATGACATCTCTAATGTTTATACATACTTATTTTATAAATTATAAGATACAGCAAATGATGGAATGGACACATTCTTTATTCGTATAACGGATATATCCGGTTGCGATTAGAGCCGAGCGATACAATAAGCTTCTTATCTGTCATTTCTTTCAGTATCTGCCGTGCCCGAGCCTCATTTATATGGAATGTATTGGCAATTTATCATTGATTATCGACATTTATCGTCGATTTCTATATATATCGCAGATTACCGCTATGTATCGCTGATAATAGACAATTTATCGCTGATTTTATGATGCTAATCGTTAATTTATTTAATATAAAATCAATAATTTCACCAGTACCTAACGATTAACAGTAGGCATAAAGACACTATGTATTTTAAAACGACACTATCAATACTCTGCTTAACACTATTCTACATTTTTCCATATCTATCCATCTCGTTTTCATTTACAACCATGCAGGATTGCGTTATTTTTAATATAGAGAAGTAGGTGTTGGATATGAAAATGATAATACGTGCGGATGATTTTGGATTTAGTGAAGCTGTAAACTACGGTATTTTGAAGGCATTCCAGGGAGGTCTTGTGAAAAACATCGGGCTGATGAGCAATATGCCTTATGCGAAACAAGCCTTCGATATGATCAGAGAAGAAATTGTCACGTTAGGACTTCATGTCAATCTGATTCTGGGAAGCCCCTGTGCCAGACCGGAACAGATTCCCTCACTTTTGAATATGGATGGGAAGTTCCTATCCTCCCGCGTCAGAAGAAGAGAAATGGAAGAGGGAATAGATAACTTCGTATATGAGGATACCGTTGTGGAAGTGAAAGCACAGGTGGAACAGTTTTTGTCCATCTGCGGCAGATTACCGGATTATATAGATGCTCATGCGGTATGCACAGGGACAACAGAAAAAGCCATCTGCGATATTGCGGATGCTTATGGAATCGATATAAAAGGACATATTGAGGATACCCGCTGGCAGGGGATACAGACAGATTACACCAACACAGAGTTTTATAAGCAGAAGCTGCCCTTTGTGCAATTTTTTAAATCCTATCTGAACTACAGTGACCGTATCAGTTTGATTGTCTTTCATCCGGGCTATCTGGATTATGATGTGATCCGTACATCATCGCTGACTGTAAACCGCTGTCTGGATACTGCCTTACTTTGTGATGCTGAAGTTAAAGAATATCTGAAACAACATACATTGTTGTCATTTAAGGAGCTGTAGGTAACATGGAAGAAAATTTGCGTAAGCTTGTGAAAGAGAATACGATACATGAAAAGTATAAGCTGAACAATGCTTCTCAGCTGGGGACACAGCTGGGACTCAGCAGAAACTGGATATCACAGTATCTGAATGAATACTATAATGATGGAACATTTATCAAAATAAATACCCGTCCGGTTGTGTTTCTTGACCGGGAGGCACTTGAAGAAAAATATTCCATACGGGTGGATAAGAACCTGCTGACCTCTTTTGATGAGCTAAGAACAATCATTCAGGGACAGAATATATCCGATTTTGAAAAACTGATCGGTCAGAAGGGCTCTCTGCGTGATGTTGTGGACAAATGCAAAGCCAGTATATCCTATCCGCCGCACGGACTTCCGACACTGCTGTATGGACCAACCGGAACAGGAAAAAGCAGCATTGCGGCAATGATGTACGAATATGGTATCAATCATAAAATCCTCAAGGACAACGCTGCCTTTCTTCATGTAAACTGCAGCGAATATGCAAACAATCCGGAGCTGATAACCGCAAACCTGTTTGGTTATAAGAAGGGAGCCTTTACCGGTGCGGAATGTGATAATGTAGGGATGATCAAGGCTGCGGAGGGTGGTGTCCTGTTTCTGGATGAGGTTCACTGTCTGCGTCCGGAATGTCAGGAAAAGCTGTTCCTGTTTATGGATAACGGCAATTACCGCATGCTGGGAGACAACGAGCATCAGTATCACAGTACAGTGCTTCTGGTATTTGCGACAACCGAGGATCCGGAAACGGTGCTGTTAAAAACGCTGCTGCGAAGGATTCCCGTACGTATAGAAATACCGTCGCTGGAGGACCGCGGCATCAAAGAAAAGACCTCAATCCTTGTTGAGGCACTGGATATCGAAGCGAAGAAAATGCGCAGGAATATCACTATCAGCAATACTGCCTTCAATGCACTATTGAATGCCAGATATACAGGGAATGTCGGTGAGCTGTTCAATGTTGTACAGGCAACGTGTATGAATTCACTGTTTCACAACAAAAAAGAAGGAGTACTGGAGATTCATACGCTGAACCTGCCGGGTAAGATTATTTCTAATCATCACATTGATCGAAACAGCATTTTATTCGACAGGCATCAGATGCTTTCACTGGATCAGCTGAAGCAGCATGCATCCGACAGTCTGCCGCAGACCACATTGTTTGCGACACTGCTCGGACACCTCAGGGATCTACAGAATAACCGTATTCTGATGCCGAAGTTTATCGAGAAATGCACCGTGGATGTGGAGCATTATTTTAATTCGGTTCTTTTTGATAATCGGAATATCAAAGACCCGACGAATACGTATATTATGAAGTCACTGAAGGCTATTGTGGAAATGATTTCGGAAAAATACGGGTATTCCTTTCAGACGAACGAGATATATTCCATGTCCCTTATGATCCGTGACTGTATGCAGTCCTATAGAGAGATGGAGGAATATTTTGATACCTTTTCTGAGGAATGTGATAATTTTACCGGTATCATAGAAAAGAAATTCATGCGGGAATATGCCATTGTCTCGGAAATCAGTGAGGTGCTGAAGCTGCATCTTGACATTGAACTGCGCCCTTTTATTGCGGCGATTTTCACCTTAATCATGCATATGTATCACCGCAGCAAAGACATCAATAAACGTATCGGCATCATTCTGGCACATGGTTATGCGACTGCCTCCTCCATAGCGAATGCAGTAAATCAGATGCTGGATCAGTATGTGTATGATGCCATTGATATGCCGCTGGATACGACTACGGAAACCATCGTGAAAAAGCTGAATGATTTTCTGAGAAAGCGGGGAGAATATCGCGATCTCGTATTGCTGGTTGATATGGGCAGTCTAAAGGAGATACACAGGGGAGTTTCGGATATATCGCGGGCAAATGTCGCCATTGCCAGTGATGTCAGTACAAGGATGGCACTGCAGATTGGAGACGCACTCCGTAAGGATGTACCTTTGAAGAAAATTTTTGAGGCATACCGGGAAACGTGTGACATGCATGTAGAGATTTTGGAAAGCAAGGTACGGGAAAAAGCAATTTTATGTTCCTGTGCCACCGGTATCGGAACTGCGGAAAAGCTGAAAACGATACTGGAGGATTCCCTTCCGAAAAATCTTCCTGTACGTGTGCTTACCTATGATTATTCAACATTGCTGGAGAACCGCATGGAGGATGATTTCTTTGACCGCTATGAGGTCGTATGCATTGTCGGTACACTGAATCCTAACATTGACAACATAAAATTCATACCGGTGGAAGAGCTGATTATGAACAATTCGTTTGATGTTTTAACGATTCATTTCAAAGACCTGCTCAATGAGGAAGCAATGGAGCAGTTTCGAAGAAATATCCTGAAAAATTTTTCCCTGTCTAATATCATCGGAAATCTGACCATCCTGAATCCGGATAAGCTGCTCCGGCATGTCGCAGATGCGATTGACCGACTGCAGAAGGAAATGAACAGGATGTTCAGCTATAATATGTGCTTTGGTCTTTATGTGCATGTCTGCTGTCTGATTGAACGTCTGGTAACCCGTGAGGGGGCTGAGGATTATGTGAAAAGCTATGCGGAATGCAGTCGTGAAATGCAGGAGTTTATTCTTTGTATAAAAGCCGCATTTGAAAAAGTGGAAAAGTATTATAGTGTTTCCATCCCGATTGAGGAAATTGAGTATATCTGTATCTATATTCGAAACATGCAGTAGGCGCCAGGGGTAATCGTCCCGATAATTCCATCCGTTTTCATTGATTCCTACATGGGCGATTACTGATAACTCCTAGTGTTAAGTTTTAAAATATAGTGTCCTTAATTGTTGAAAAAACCTGTAAACAAAGTTTTTTGAAAGGTTGGCATGGGAATTGCTAGAGGAATGGTGAAGCAGAACAGACGCAGAACTCATCATGCGTCGGATTCTGACATGCGAAGGAGGAAATGTAATGAGTATTGTATTGGGCAGAGTGGATTACCGCCTGCTGCATGGTATTGTGGCAACCATGTGGGCACCGCAGTCCGGCGCTCAGCGGGTGATGGTGATCGATGACCGTACGGCAAATGATCCGATCATCAAGGAAAGCATGCGACTTGGAAAGCCTGCCGGCATGGCATGCTCGATCATCACTGAGGAAACAGCCATGAAGAATTTCAAGGCAGGGAAGTATGATGATCACAAGGTATTTGTGGTATGCGAAGATCCGGGGGTGTTTCTAAGACTTCAGGAAGCCGGACAGAAGATTCCGAGAATCGTCATTGGTATTACCCGTGATCGCGATAGCGGAACGAAGGTCAGCTCCAGAGCTTCTGTGAAGGATGAGGAAAAGCCAATTTATAAGAAGCTGATGGAAAACGGATGCGAAGTGGATGTGCAGTTCACAACAACGGATAAAGCTGTAAAGCTGTCACACGCAATGGAATTGTAGGAGGAGAAAAAGGATGGAATTATCAATACTACAGATTGTCTTTATCACACTGATTGCGTATCTGAAAATGACAGATACCGTAACAACACAGCTGTTTGCATTCAATACGATTATCTGCGGCTGGCTCACCGGTCTGGTTGTGGGAGATCCGACAACAGGGTTGAGCATCGGAGCTACCATGCAGCTGATGTCTATGGGGGTCGTGGCAGTAGGCGGATCCTCCATGCCGGATTATCCGATTGCGGCCATCATCGCGACAACGATTGCGGTTACAACAGGAAAAGGCATGGAGGCAGGTCTTGCCATCGGTCTTCCGGTTGCCATGCTTGGGGTAAACTTTGACGTTATTTACAAAATTTTCAACGGCTTCCTGATGAGAAAGGAAACATCTCTTATCGAAGAAGGTAAGTTCCAGTCAGCACTGAATATGATTAAAATTTCACCGGTCTTCTATGGTCTGTGCTCCGCTGTTCCGGTTCTGGTTTGTATTGTCGCAGGACCTACAGTTGTCAATGCGATACTGGATTTCATGCCTGCCTGGTTTACCACCGGCTTAACGATCGCCGGCGGTGTTCTTCCCGGTGTCGGTATGGCGATGCTGTTAATGTATATGCCGCTGGGAAAATACTGGTCCTTTCTGCTGGTCGGCTTTGTGCTGGCAGCTTATCTGAAGGTTCCGGTGCTTGGTATTGCGGCAATCGGACTTGCAGGGGCATATGAAATTTACAAAAATCAGATGAAGGCGGGAACTGCAGCTGCAGGTGCTGTCGCAGGAGGATTGGAAGATGAGTAAGGAAAAGGTTTTAACAAAAAAGGATTTGCGTAAGGCAGCATGGAGATGGCTGATTGGTATTTCCACATTCAACTATGAAACACAGCTGGCACCTTCTACATTGTTTTCCGTATATCCATGCTTACGGAAGATGTATCCGGATGATGAGGATTTGAAGAAATCCTGTCTGAATTATATGCGTTACTACAATACCATGCCGTGGATTTCACCGTTTGTGATTGGTGCAGCTCTGGGTATTGAGGATGAAGGCGGTATTTCCTCACTGGATGCAGTCAACGACTTTAAGGTTGGTCTGATGGGACCGCTGGCCGGTATCGGCGATACCATCGGCTGGGCAATGATACCTACAATTTTCGGATCCATTGCGGCAAGCATGGGGATGGAGGGAAATCCACTGGGAATCTTCCTATGGGCGGCATTTACCTTTGTGTTCCTGGTAGTCCGTATTCTTCAGTATGAGTGGGGATACGGTATGGGTGTCAATGTTATTACCAAGTTCGGTAAACAGATAACGGTCTTTACCGAGGCCTGTTCCGTTCTCGGTCTGACCGTGGTCGGCTCTCTGGTTGCGACCGTCGTAAAGCTCAGCACCGGTTTGCAGTTTAAAAACGGAGATGTCGTCATGAAGGTTCAGGAGCTGATTGACGGTGTTATGCCGGCACTTTTACCGGTAGCTGCTGTAGGAATTATATATTACTTCATGAAGGTGAAGAAGGTGAAAATGACCTGGATGATTCTGTTCATCATCGTGGCATCCATGATCGGAGCTGCCACCGGCATCTTCACAGCCTAGAAAGAAGGGACTGATATTGAAGGCTGCGACCTGTGTCGCTGATATCACACCCAAATGTGCCGTTCATTTATGCGGTTATGTCGGAGAAGCCAGGAAATATACTGCAAAGGGGATTCATGATCATCCCCTTGCGGTTTCTCTGTTGCTGGAAATTGACGGTGTCCGACTACTCTTTATCAGTATTGATGTCATCACATTGGGTGGAGAAAAAGCGGCAGTTATAAAAGATAAGATACAAAAAATACTCACAATTGAAAATGATCATATCATTATCAGTGCAATTCATACCCATTCCGGCGCAAACGGACTGGATGATATGACGGTGTTCGGCACACCGGATAATCCGGAATACTTTGCATATGTCTGTGAGCAAATTACTGATAGTATCCAGCATCTGGAACAGCAGCTGTGTGAGGTGCAGGCATACATTACAACAGGAAAGGTACACGGATACTACAGTAAACGGACGGATAAACATCTGCCCTTTGAAGACCATGCGGCCATCATTACATTTATACATGGAGATACGGTTGTCGCTGCCATGTGCAATTTCAACTGCCATGCAACCGTTCTGGGTGTGGAGAATATGCTTGTGAGTTCAGATCTTGTGGGAAAGGTGCGCTCCCTGATGAAAGAGGATCTGGGCGTTACCCCTTATACCTTTACCGGCGCCAGCGGAGACATCAGTAACCGTCAGTACCGGCAGGGAAATGACTTTGCGGAGCTGGACCGTGTAGGAAGCGGTATTGCAGAAATTCTGCGCAATATGGGGCCATATGAAAAGCTGGGGCTGCATCATGTGCAGACAGTAAGCTATGATCACACTGTCTCCTATGATAACACATGGTATTTTAAAGAGTATCAAAAGGGTATACGGGATGCAGAAGAGGTATTATCGCGTAAGAATATTTCACTGGATGAATGGAAGCTTGCCACCTCGGAAAAAACACTGCTGGAAAAGAAGCTGCAATGTGAGAAAGTGGAATTTCATGTGCGTGGAGTTGTTCTCCATCTTGGTGATCTTACGATCGTCACCTTTCCCGGAGAGCTGGCGTCCACCTTTGGCTTGCAGCTGAGAAGAAAATGTAAAACAAAGCATTTTCTGTTGATTGGCTATGCGAATGATTATCAGGGATACTTTATGGAAGCACAGGAATATGGAAAAACATACGAAACAAAAGCAAGCAATACACCGGTTGGGGAAAGTGAACGGATTGCTGGCGAGATAGGAGATTTATTATGAGAAGGTTTATTTTTGCATCACATCATTATCTGGCATACGGACTAAAGGATACCGTGGATTTTCTTACGAATAAGGCAAAGACGATCTACGATATCAATGCATATGCAGAGGATAAGGAACAGAATCTGGAAAGCAGGGTAAAGGAGCTGTTTGATACATTTGATCCTCAGGATGAGGTCATTGTGTTAACGGATTTGCTGGGGGGAAGTGTGTATCAGAAATTTTATCCCTATATCAGTGAACGGGTGCATGTTTTATGCGGGATGAATCTGCCCATGGCGATGAGCATGGTTCTGGCGCAGGAGGATGTGCCGTTTAGTGAAAAGCGTATAAGCGAGATACTTGAGGAATGCAAAAACCAGATCGTTTATGTAAATGCCTTACGTTGTGCTTCCACTATGGATGGTGATGATGAATAGCATCCGGCGGCTCTGAGGTTCTGCTTCAGAGTCTTTATTTCCGTTATGGCGTTTGTTCAAAAGGGCGGTAAACGGTGAAAGGCTTCAGAAAGGAGGTTTGTTATGAAGGTAATGGATGTTATACAACTGCTGGAGAAGGAAGGAACATGGATAAGATCTGATTTTAAAACACGGGATCACCTGCTGCATGGAAGAGAAGATGCACAGATTCATACCGTTGGCGTGTGCTGGGTGGCGACCATGCAGGCGATTCAGGAAGCCGCAAGGCATAAGGCGGATATGATCATTACGCATGAAAACCCGTTTTATCAATGCTCAACGCAAATGCATACAGCTGCATATGAAGCGGCAAAAAGCAAGCGCAGGCTGCTGGATCAGTACGGGATCAGTGTATACCGCTGTCATGATGTATGGGACTGTATCCGTACCTACGGTGTTGCGGATCAGTGGGCGGCCCTGCTTGGCTTCCCGTTTGAACAGCGTCCACAGGCTTCCTATTATCAGGCTGCGGATATTCCTGAAATGCGTCTGGAGGATCTGGCAAGGCATACCTGCCGTGTATTGCATGGTGATCATGAGGATGGTTTATATGTATTCGGGAATACGGATATGCATATAAGGCGTATTGCCATCGGAACAGGTGCTGCCACCGATTTGTATGAATTGCTGCCGCTTCACCCGGATGCGGTCATTGTCAGCGATGATGGGATTACAAGCTATGATGCGGCGCAGTATGCACTGGATCATGGTATTGGAATGGTAGTTGTTAACCATGCGGCAGTGGAGCGCGCCGGACTGAAAGCCATGGTGCCCTGGCTGCAGGAGCGCATGAAGGATGCGGAAGCTGTCTGGTTACATGACGGTTTTCATATTCATTATTATATGAATAAGGTTGGGTGTTGACCAGATGGAAGCGAACAGGATCACGATACCGAATTTTCGCAGAGTAGCGGGAAAAACAGCGGATGGCAGAAACATCAGGAATCACATGCTGTATCGAAGCGGTGCTCCAATACCGATCACGGTGCAGGATATAAACGGAATGAGAGAATGCGGTATTCGTCATATCGTTGACCTGCGAAGTGATGAGGAGTGCTGTGCCCATGCCTATCAGCTTAGCGATGCGTTTGTATCACATCATATGTCTGCGTTAAAGACAAGGGACGGACTGGAGAATTTTTATTTTTTTATGCTGATTGATAAAAACTCAACTGTCGAGGATATAAAAAGGGCAGCTTCCTTTATACATGAAGGATATCGGATTCTGCCGTTTCACAATCCTGCATTGGCACTTCTGCTAAATCTGATGGAAGCGGATGATGGAGCTGTTTTGCTTCATTGCAGCTCCGGCAAGGACCGTACCGGTGTACTCGCGGCACTTCTTCAGAAAATGCTTGGTGTAAAAGAGGATGTGATTATGCAGGAATATCTGTTGAGTAATGCGTATATTCTACCGGATACTCTGCGTCATGCGAAAGAGCTTGGATTTCAGGGAGATACCAGAGATATGCTGGTGCATTGCTGCAGTGTACATGAATCGCTGTTGCGCTCCTCCTTTGATGAGGTGGAAAAGCGGTATCCGGGCTGGGAGGAATTTTTTGAAGCTGAATACGGTATGAGTGAGAAAAGAATCAGGAATTTAAAAAAGCGTTATCTGGAACCATAAACATAGAAAAGGAGTGATTTTATGCTGATACAAACGGTAATTGATCATATAAAAGAGTATCATAAAGGAGTATTTGAAGGGAAGCAGATTGATGAGCAGACAACAAGGGATAAGGTTCTGTATGGAAACCCTCATCAGGAATGTACAGGCATCATCACCACCTGCTGGGCAAGTGTGGATGTCATAAGAGAAGCGGCAAAGCGCGGCGCAAATCTAATCATTGCACATGAAGCCTTGTTTTGGAATCACGGAGATCATACAGACTGGCTGCAGGAAGAGAACAACCAGTCCTTTCTCGCAAAGAAGAAGCTGCTCGATGAGGCGGGAATCGTTGTCTGGAGAGATCATGACTATATTCATTCCGGCATACCGATGGAAGATGGCAGCTATACTGATGGTATTTTTTATGGTGTGGCGGATAAACTGGGCTGGACGCAATATATTACAAAGGATATTCATCATCCATTGCATTTCACAATACCAAAAACAACAGTCAAAGAGCTTGCGGATTTTCTGATTCAGAAACTGCAGCTAAACGGTGTAAAAATCATAGGAAACAAGAACAGCACAGTAGAAAAAATAAGGATTCCCTTTCATATACTGGGAGATGCCAGAGATTCCATTCAGGAAGCTGATCAGGAAAATATCAACTGTTATCTCACCATGGAAGTAGTGGATTTTACACTGGCGGAATACATTCGGGACAGCAGTATGCTGGGCATGGATAAAGCGATTATCGGTATGGGACACTTTAATCTGGAGGAACCGGGTATGGAATATATGATAACGTATCTGCCAACCGCTGTCAAAGCAGATATCCCGTGTGCATACATCCAGTCCGGGGATATGTATGATTACAGAACACGATAGCACAGAAAGCACATACAGAAGCTGCATAAATAAAAAACGAATAAGGTAGGGACGCCGGTTTTTTCCCGATTATGGGTAAACATAAAACAGGGAGACTTCAACACGATTGTATTATCAATAGAAGTTGAAGTCTCCCTTTTGCAAACATCCTAAAGTAAGAAAGAACCAGGCAACGGCACCTATCCGTTTTTGTATGTAAATATTTGAACACTGCGTGGTCTATTCCCTGGCACATGCGATTGCTGTCACGATTAGGATGAAGCTTTCTTGTGTGTAATTGCGCCATCCACCACCATGGGAGTAATAACAGAACATACTATCTTTTTTCCAATCCTGTTCCCTTCCATCTGAGAAAAGGTCTTTTCTGATAAACCACAAAACGAAAGGAAACAGCCCTTCTATTCCTCACTGCTTATCTTCATGCCAAAGCGCTTCCGGTATTCCAGAGGGGGATAGCCGACTCTTTTTAGAAACAGCTTTGCAAAATGAGTCGTATTGTCATATCCCACCTGAGAGGAAATGGAAATCAGGGAATCACTCGTATTGATCAGCATCCATTTCGCTTCACTGATTCGTCGGTCAATCACATAATTGATTGGTGAGATTCCATAGGTTTCCTTGAATTTATGGGAAATATAATCACTGCTGATGTGAAAATGCTCTGTCAGTTCCTTTAACGTGATATCGGAAGCATAGTTTTCATTTATATAGAATAGGATATCCTGGGCAAAGGTTGACTTCTTTTTCTTCCTGTCCGTAACTGCATTTTGAAAGATATGAAAGTAAATATGTGCCAGAGCATTTGCCAAGGCGTTACAAATTGCCGCAGAGGACTGTGTTTTCTGTTGTGAAAACATTTCCAGTGTTTCAAAGATATCCGCAATGATTTTTTTATGTTCTCCGGTATGTGCATACGGCTTTTTATCCAGTGATAAGAAACAGTCCGCAGCTTTTGCATTTGCCATTGTAAAATCGGTAATGGCGCACGTCCAGCAGGAAATCGGATCCTCATAATCGGATGTAATGGAATGGATACAGCCCTTATTCACAATCAGCAGATCGCCTTCAGAAACATGAAAAATCTCGTTGTTAATCTGGTAGCTTGCTTTTCCCTGTGAAAAATATATCAGCTCGGTTTCCTGTTTATGTACATGGTAGGGATAGGACCAGTGTGCATCATTGAAGCTATGGGACAATCTGGATATGATCGGCTCCTTCGTAAAGACTGGGGTGGATTGTTTTTTTTCGTTCAAAATATCAGATAAGAACATAGGACACCTCCAAATTTAGCAATATAATTTTTTGAAAAAGCAGGATAGTTACCTGTATTACCCTTTTATTATAGAAAAACGAATGAAAACAAGCAAGATAATTTTTGATTTCAACGGAATAGACAGTTTCTTTTTTTTCCTACAATTCCTATAATTTCTATATAAAGGAAAGGATAAGGATATGTCAAAAATCAAGAGGAATGGAACAAAGCCGCAAGTATTGTCTGCCAGAGAAGCAGTGGAGTATATTGCGGATCAGGATACGGTGGCAGTTTCCGGTGCAGGCGGTGGAATCGTTGATCCCTATGCACTGATCAATGCCCTGCATGAGCGGTATGTGGAAACTGGCTGTCCGAAAAATTTAACGCTGTGGCATTCTACCGGATTGGGGGATCGAAATGACCGCGGCATGTCACCACTCGCCCTGGAAGGTCTGGTGAAGCGTGTGATCGGAGGACATTGGGGACAGTCACCAAGACTTGCGGAAATGGCAAGTGAGAACAAGATTGAAGCGTATAATTTTCCACAGGGCATCATGGCACAGCTGGCAAGAACCGCTGCGGCAGGACAGCCGGGAATTCTCAGCCATGTGGGTCTTGGGACATTTATCGATCCCCGAGTAAGTGGCGGTAAGCTGAATGAAGTATCGCAGGAAGACCTGATCAGGGTCATGAACGTAGATGGAAAGGAATGGCTGTATTATCCGGTTGTTCCGTTGGATGTTTGCCTGATACGTGCAACGACTGCGGATACAGAAGGCTATGCATCCATGGAGGAGGAAATCACCTATATCGATGTTCTCCAGCTTGCACAGGCGGTTCACAATAACGGAGGAACGGTTATCCTGCAGGTAAAACGGCTGGTAAAAGCAGGTACCCTGCATCCGAAAAGCGTAAAAATTCCAGGCTTCCTGGTGGATGCAATCGTTGTGGAGGAGAAGCAGGAACAGTTATATAACGGTTCTGACAGGTTCTTTTCGGGAGATTATATCGCCGATGACAGTGCGGTGACGATGCTGCCGCTTGACCAGCGAAAGGTTGTCGCAAGAAGAGCACTGATGGAGGTTCGTCCGGGATATGTTGGAAATGTCGGTGTCGGAATTGCGGATGGAATCGGAAATGTTGCACGTGAAGAGGGTGTTCAGGATGCCTTTACGTTAACCGTGGAAACCGGGCCGGTCGGTGGTGCTACGGCACAGGGAATCTTCTTTGGCGCAACAGTCAATGCAAGAGCGGTGATGGATATGCCTGCACAGTTTGACTTCTATGACGGCGGTGGTCTGGATGTGGCATTCCTATCCTTTGCTAAACTGGATGAGAACGGGGATGTGAATGTTCATCATTTCAATGGCAAAATTATGGGAACCGGCGGCTTTGTCAATATTGTTGCAGGAAGTAAAAAAGTGGTACTGTGCGGAACCCTGCGTGCCGGTAAGCTGTTAACAGAAATCAGAGATGGAAAAATAACAATACAGCAGGAAGGCAGGTTTGAAAAGCTGATAAAGAATGTCAGCTCCGTGACCTTCTCTGCGAAACAGGCGGAAAAGCAGAAACAGGAAGTTATCTACATTACAGAACGAGCTGTGTTCAAGCTGATGAACGGTAAGGTGGTTCTTACAGAAATCGCTCCGGGAATTGATGTACAGAAGGATGTCATCGATCAGATGGGCTTTGTACCTGAGATTGCAGAGGATCTGAAGGAAATGGATGCACGTATTTTCAGGGAAGAAAAAATGAATATCTATAACGAATTTATCAATCAGTAAATATGAATGGGCTGTGCGCAAGTCATATGAGGTCATAGTCGGGTTCTATGCCTGGTATGCATAGGATGGAGTCAGTTTTTGATTACATAACAAATTACAAAGGAGAAAAAACATGGCAGAAAAAAAAGAAATCACAAAAGTGGATATCCCTTTAAAGATAGGGGACAGTGCAGTATTTGAAAAAACGATTACGGAAACAGATGTCGTACTGTTCGGCGGCTTGACGGGCGATTACAGTCAGATGCATTTCAATGAGGAATACATGAAGAAAACAATGTACGGCACTAGAATCGCACACGGTATCTTAACATTTGCAATCGGATGTACAGCATCCACAAAAATTCAGGAACAGGTAAAATCACCGGTTCCTTCCGCATCCTACGGATACGATAAGCTGCGTTTTATCAATCCGGTATATTTCGGAGATACGCTGACCTGCAGATATACCGTTGACAGAATCGAAGAAGAAACAAATAAAACGTATTCAAAATTGGAAATCTTTAACCAAAAGGGAGAAATCGTTGTCTTTGCCATCCATATTCTGAAGTTCTTCCCTTTGGAAGAAAAGTAGACCGGGAGGCGGAATATGAAAATAGTAATGTTAGGTGCCGGTGCTTTGGGTAGTACGATTGGCGGAACTCTGGCGATGGGCGGAAACGATGTCCATTTCGTTGATATGTGGCAGGAGCATGTGGATCTGATCAACAAAGACGGTCTGCATATGACAAATGAAAAAGAAGACTGGTATGTCAGGGTGGACGCAAGAACAACTGCCGATACGATCGGTGAGGCGGATCTGGTCATTGTCCTTGTGAAATCCTTTGCGACAAAGCAGGCAGTGGAGCAGTTAAAGCAGACGAATGTTATCGGAAAGAACACCCTGGTCATGTCCTTACAAAACGGTTTGGGCAATGAAGAAACGATTGCTTCTGTCATCGGCTCTGAAAATGTCATCAGCGGCAAGACATATGTTGGCGGCAGACTGATTCAGGCGGGCTATATCTCCGCAGGAGTACAGGGGAAATGGACCTATATCGGTGAATTGAACGGAGAAATCACGGACCGCATTCAAACGGTATGCAACGTATTCAATGATGCAGGGCTGCTGTGTGAGGTAAGTGATAATATCAAGGGTCTGATCTGGGATAAACTGCTGATCAATGTTGCGGCAGGAGCATTGTGTGGAATTACGCGTTTACCTTACGGTCCGCTGTATGAAGAGGATTATATTAAGGATGTAGCGGTAGCCGCAATTCAGGAAGGAATTCAGGTCGCAAAGGCAGCCGGTGTCGTATTGAAGAGTGAAGATCCGCAATACCCATGGGTTGCCGCAAGTGAGGGACTACCGGGAACGTTTAAAACCTCTATTCTGCAGTCTCTGGAATTAAAGCGTCCCACAGAAATTGATTTCATCAACGGCTCCATTGTGGAATGGGGGAAAAAATACGGTATTGCAACACCGGTGAACCAGACGCTGGTAGCCTGCGTAAAAGGAATCGAAAAGTATATTTTAAAGTATGAACCGTCATTGAAAAAGGGGTAGTGCTATGGCAACATATGTAGAGCATACAGCATGTAAGGTGAAGGATCTGGACTGGTGTGTGAAATTCTTTACTGAGGTATTTGATATGCCGATCAGACTTTCTCTGGGTGAGAAACCGAATCGTAAAATCTGGCTGCATGCCGGGATTCAACTGAATGAGGATATCACCTTTGACGAAAAGGAAGGCAGACTGGATCACATAGCTCTTATGACAACAGATTATGACAATGTTCATGAGAAGTGTCTTGCATGGGGCTGCACAGTTCTTCCTACAGGGGATAACTGGCTGAAAATGCCGAATGGCATTGTTATCGAGTTAAAAAGAGGAAACAACGAGGTACTTCATACGATCATAAGTCAGAAGCCGTGGGTAGATTAGGAGAGAGAATATGCGAAAATTAGTAATTGTAAACGGACCAAATAATAATTTCTATGGAATACGAAACAAAGGGCAGTACGGAAATCAGTTATACGCTGATTTGATCGAAGAGCTGAAGGAATATGGTGCATCCATCGGATTTGAGGTTGAGGCATTTCAGAGCAATGGGGAAGGGGCACTTATCGATTACTTCCAGAGCTTATATTTTGAAGCGGAGAAAAGTGGATGCAAGATTCCGCTGGTACTAAACCCGGGAGCATTCACGCATTACAGCTATGCAATTAAGGATGCATTGGAGTCCGTACATACGCTGATACCGGCAATTGAAGTTCACATGTCCAATATCCATGGACGGGATGATTTCCGTCATATCTCTGTGACGGCATCCGAATGTCTGGGTCAAATTGCAGGAATGGGTAAGCACAGCTATAAAATTGCCATGGAGGCTTTTAAACAGATGATTGAGGAGGGGCAGTTGTAAGTCACTTTCGAATTGATTACAATTGACTTTGAGATATAGGTAAAACAAAGGAGTGAAGATTTATAGATCTTTCACTCCTTTTTCTATACTGGAAATCTTTAACAGTGCATGATTATCATGAATTTAAATTTCTTATAGATACCTTCCTTTAGGATCAATTCCTGTCTGTTCTTTATGATGTCCGCAGTTATCATCAGTTACATGTTTCATAGTATGTTGAGTCCATTACACAGTTATAAATCAAAGAATCGATTCCGTGATATGTATGAAGCTTTATTATATATCAGTATTTTTGACATTATAACTGACTGTCTTACGTGAACCTTTCTTCTGAATTAAATCTAAAGCTATTAGTTTATCTAAATACCGATCCAAGCTAGTTAGAGGAATCTTTGTTTTTTCAAAGATTTTCTTTCTATTTAGATTAGGAAATTCTCTTATAACATTTAAAACAATCTGTTCTTTTTCATTTAATATATGATTTGGCTTTTCTAATGCCCCACTTAATGCCCCATGCTCTTTCTTTACAATCCATAACTTAAGATTCGTAATTCTCATGTCTTGATTTTCATACAACTCAGGCACTTGAAAGCCTTCAGCTCTGGAGGGAGCTAATATTTTGTCATATCCAGATCCTGCACTTTCTCCAAATCCAATAAACCTGAAAAGTTTTTGTAATGTGATATTTCTAGGAACAGATACTCCACCTTGATAAATCTGTTCAATAGGAATTCTCAGTAACCCTGGATTAGAATAAGAAATGTAATTGTCTTTTTTAATAACCAATATTGAGCAGCTTTCTTCCTTAAAATCAGCATGTATAACTGAATTAACTAATGCTTCTCTAGCAGCTACCTGCAATTTTGTTTCATCATTTCTTTGCAATGAATCTTTCATTTGAAATGGTACAGGGAATTCAGAAATAAGTTTAGGATACACTTTTGTAATGAAATTATATAAATTTTTCTCCCATAAACCATTTTCTATTATTCGATCACTCCAACGCATATCACCAAACAAATTGGTTTCATCTCTATAATCCAGATTGACATTATGATAAATTTCGTTAAATGTTTCAGTTTTCCCA
>OIHN01000021.1_pt1 | contig 39351 bp, 56 predicted proteins | sample 1582571 | NCBI WGS metagenome assembly OIHN01 (sample SAMN02675046, study PRJEB24791) | human gut metagenome, SKBSTL021 | isolation source: stool | host: Homo sapiens | place: USA | reverse complement strand
GCTACCCTGTCTTCTAATATTGTATATTTTACACTTATGGTATTTAATTCTATACCGTAAACTTGTGAACATTCACTTATAATCGTTTTCCTATAATCTAAATTACTGAGTATTATAAAAATAGGCGGAACAATAATTATAATCAAGCTTATTATAATGATGTATATCATAAAACCCCCTCCTATCCTGAAACTTTTTCTAATAACTTATTATTGGTCTGTTCTAGTGAGGTGATACGTGCCTTGAAATTGCTTTTGCAAGTACGGCATACTCTTGCATTTTCTTTTTGAGCAGATATACGCTCTTTTTCTAGCTTTTCCATAAACTGTTTCTTATTTTTATGATTTAGCCACCCCCAAAAAGCTGTTCCTATATTAATGATACCAACCACACCATTGATTATACCTAAAATAGTATTTATTTGATTTAAACCCGTCCAATCCATACCCTCACCTCATGATTATCACACCTAAATAATACATTTTTTGTAATTTTTTGTCAAACTATACATAAAAAAACCACCCATCCCCGAAGGAATGAGTGGTAATTTTATGTATTAGACTTCGCGCAACGGTCCGGCATACAGCCAGATTTTACGACCTCCGACATTTGCCTGCACTGAATTTGTAGGTTTATCCACCGCAAGCACCTTAAATTTCTTGTCACATTTCCAGTAATCACCTACGCTGAAAACTTGTGACTTTGTTTTCTTACCGTTCTTATCGCATTTGGTAAGTGGTCCCGCCTGAATGGAGTTACCGCCGTTCCCGGTCATCTCCTCGCACCAGATGCTATCCATGTTGGCCAATACCTGGTCTACGCTATGCACTCCTGGAATGACGAAGTATTCTCCTTTATGCAAAATCTGATCAGGCTGTGCTGGTTTGGATGGTTTGGAAGGTTTATTCTGTGCTGCAGGCTTGTTCCCTGGCTTCTGCTCTGCGCTGTTTGCTTTCAACTGGAAGCCTTCTGCAATGCCGTCTACAATGCCCTGTGCCACGGATTCTTTGTGTGCCTGGTATTCGGCCATGTCCGCCTTGTTATCGATGAAACACGTCTCTAACAGGGCGGAGCTGATGCCTAAACACTTGCATGTATAAATCACCAGCCAGTTTGTCACCTTGACGCCGGAGCCACCACGCTTCACGAAGTGCTTTCCCAAATTGTTCATGATGGACTGTTCTACATCGGTATACTGCTCACTGTCTGTTACAAAGATTTCTGTTCCGTGTCCGGATCCATTGAATGCGTTAAAATGTACTTCCAGCACATAATCGTACTTTCCGATTTTGAATGTACCGTTCTGTACATCATAGAATGCGCTGCGGTTTTCGTTGTACACATCCACTATCGCATACTTTCTCAGCTTCGGCGCAATCAGGTTGACCAGCTCTCTGGTAAGGTTAGCTTCTCTGTATCCGCATCCGGAAGCTCCTGGATCACCTGCGCCGTGTCCTGCAATAAGCAAAATTTTCATTTTTCTTCGTCCTCGCTTTCCTTGTTAATAAGTTTGTCGGCAACAGCTAAGCCGTTGCTCAAAATTTTTGGTACGTTGAATCCAGCTTCAACAAAGTTTTCACAGATGGAACGTGCTTCATTCACAATCAAACTGGCCAGCACGAACCATCCAAGCAGCGTAGTAATCTGTAAGTCTACACTGATAATCTCACCGATTTCGATTAAGCCTGCCGCAATCATGAATGCAAACGTAATCATGATCCAGTATCCAATCTTTTTAAGTACTCCTTGCCAACCCTTTACTGAATTTTCTTTTTTCATGATTCTTGACTTCATCCAACCTGTTACCCAGTCTGCTATATTAAGTGCAAGGAACAACGCAAACAGATACCAGTGTTCTCCGAATATCACGCTGATAACTGCTATAACAGTGCCCACAAATGCGTTGTAGTTGTCTGTGATTGTTTGTGCCATATGTTTCATATACCTCATCTCTTTCCGCCATTCTTGGCAATATGTAGGGCGTTTTACCCTCTTATACTACTTCGTTAATTCTTCGTGACCTATCTCAACCAGAATTTTTTTCACTCCGGCTTCTAGCGCTTTGGGGACATCAGCAAAATCAAGCTTTCCATCTAAGATACGATATACCAGAAAATTTGCCATTATGCTTCACCTCCTGCCGCCATCAGTATCAAATCTTGAACTGCCTGTGCAGTCACCTCTTGCTTAAGTTTCAATTCTTCCAGCATGCTTTCTGCTGTTTCTTTATATAAAGACAAGAAAGCGACTTCACCATAATCAGCTGCTTTTACAACTTCCCCATCACCGCCATATTCAACTGGCGATACCTCATAATGCAAATCTAATGATACGTAGCTGTCTAAAACCACATATCCATCACAGACAGTTAGTGTTTCACCTGTTGCGGTTTCTACACATAATGTCTCAACATTTTCCTTTTTTTGAGAATTCAGAATGAATCTCTTTTAGTGATCTATCAGCAATGAAAGCAAGTTTCACATGATTATCTCCGACATTGAATCCGTCTGTGATCAGCTGATATCTACTGCCATTTTTCAGTTTAATAAATTCCATATCTTAATGCTCCTTTCGTTAGATAGTAGATTTTCCTGTTATATATGTAAGGTGTATGTTGACGCCAACATCCTTTACTATTTTTTCAAGAGGGGAAAACAAAATAGTTCCATCCTGTTTAATATTTATCTTTGCGATAATTTTTGTACTACCTACGATTTCATAGAAATTTAGATCTACTGTTGGGCGAAAAGCTTCCGGAATCATCGACGGCGTAGCTATCGTAGTCTCTCCGTTCGCTGCCAATTCCTTTTGCATATAACCAGCACACTTTAAATAAACAACTTGCCCACTTCTATACATATTGGCCGGAGGAAGATATACCGAATTAGTTAATTGAACAGTATTTCTGTTTAATTCGGTTTTTATATCATCGAATTTCTTTTTACAATATCCGGCACTAGGTACTTTTGCATTGGACGTTGAATCCGTCGTAACAATGTCGCTAGGTGTTAATGCGTCAGGTATTGCATAAGGTAAACTATTCCAAGGTGTTACTCCATCCCCCATTTTCATTTTAACGATTCCCTTTCCAACACCTGCATTCGGTATTTCATAACCGATTTCGCGTTCTTTCAAAACCATATTTGATTGTTCCCATTGTGCCTTTGTTCCAGCACGTGGTCTTATTGTATAAAATGGCATTTCTCATTCTCCTCTCTTTAAATCGGATACCCACCGTTTACATCAATGTCTTCTTCGCTCGCTTGTGTGAACGGGTCACCGCCGTCCATATCGAATGTTTCAAGTTGCAGTGCTGATATAGCATCATAACATTGTGCCACTGCATTTTTTACATCCTTTTGAGATTCGTTAGTTTGGTCTATCAAATCATCTAATTTCTCTTTGCTTTTTTCAAAATAAGGATCAACAGTACTCGTATACCATGATTTCATAGCACTTAATACTTCTCTTTGCCAATATTCTTCCGGTGGAGAAACTGCAGCTTTGATTTTGTTGGATACATCTACTTGTAGAGCTAATCTGTTAGATGTGATAACGATTTTATTTTCGTCAATCGCTGCCAAAGACAAATATACATCGCCTTCGTTTTCAAACACCCCATCAGGCAACAAAATGTATGTCCCATCATCCTTTTCTTGTAGAGGGCATACAATCGGCATATCTGATTTCCAGCTGCTACAATAACCAGATACCACCATTCCCTTAAATGGATTTGTTTCCGATGTATCTTTAATAAGCTTAATAAAAAGATTGGCCGAGTGCTGATAACCTACAAGACTGTTTCCGTCAAGCATTATCTCTCTACCAATCTGTTTAATTTGTGTTACTACTATATCCATTTTATTACCTCCTATCCACGTACCTTGTCATTTACATATCTCATGGCATCTGTAGAAATACCCATCAAACTGATATACCTGTCCCTTGATGTGCCATTTCCCATATCTATATGTACTTTTACAAACTTTGCAGGGTCATACGGCGATATTACATAATCGTATCGCCACGTATGGGAATGCAATCCAGAAATAACATTTTTCATAATAACGTAATCAGCGGAAGTAATCGTCCCACTTCGATCTATGTCTAAATAATCATATTCTGCATCAGTCAAAGTGATTTGACCAAGAATGAACTGTTTTATTTTTTCAGTATCTGCAGAGGTATAATTGGGTATGTTTGCAGTATAAGAAGCAGTCAGTCCTTCTGAATTTAAAGACCATCCACCGATATGACCTGATTGTGATTCTATCGAGCCATTCATAACCAGCTTTTTAGAATTCTGATCCACATAGAGTACAAGGCTGTTGTTACCATCGTATACCTTGATTCCACCATTCTTTATTGTCAGACCAAGGATATCTATAATCACCTGCATAGTCTGCATGGAGTTACCGTTGTTTATCGCCTTCGATATAAGCGCAACGATCTGGTCTTCCTGCAATTTCAACTGAGCTTCTCCTAGCCCTTTTGCAATCAACTCAATGCTTTCAGAATTGTTCCGGATAGTCGTTTCTTTCTTATATCCATCCTGCGTAAGTTCAGTCACGTTTTCCTGCATCTGGTTTATCATATCCGTTATTTTACGAGGTTCATTAGACAGTGTAATCGTATTGTTCGACCTTTCTTCATCCAGTAGGTACTTTCGGATTTTTACGATACGGTGTGGTACATCGATGCCTCTGACAGGATCAATGATACAATGCGCTGTCTCTCGAATTTTCACCTTCAAGTCTTTGTACTTATCATCTACCGCGGCAAGGTCTATCATATTGATTGTGTATGATCCAACCGGTGCTGCCAACTCCTGCAGCTTCTTCCTTCCGTCCGCCAGAAGGCTTTCCTTGTTCGTGTATCGCCCATCTGTCCAGGAGCTCACTATCGGCTTGCCTTTGTAGCCCTGCAGGTCGATATACGGCTTCCCTTCATTGATATCAGAAAATGTCAAATCATCAGCACCGTAGCAGTATAGCCTTGTGACAAGTCCTGTGCTGCTTTCTTTATATGTATGGTCCTTCATGTTGAGTTCAGGTGTCACATACAATCCCGTATCCATAGAAGCGTACGGATCTATCACAGTAACAACCTTGCTCAGACAATCGAAATCATACTGCACATCATATACAGTCCTGCAGCGCATCAGTACATCGTACCCGTTGCATTTTTCCTTATCCGGTGTGCGTCTGATCGTTCTGACCTCTTCGCCGGTTACCGTCCACCCTGAAGGCTTGATATAATTCAATACATCGCCTATGTTTTTTGTCTGCAGTGCAGCAATATCTGCTGTTTTCAGATAATACGATGCCTTCCAATCATCCATATCCAGTTCGCAGGTAATCGTGGCTTGCGTGATCAGCTTATTTACACCCTTGATAAGATAGAGGTTATCCTCTGTCCTAACTTCTGCCTCAGTCTTTAAATACGTAAATAACTCCGAATCTGGCGGAACATCAAAAGAGAGCGTTTCTTCGCCCTCTTCGTCCTTTTCTACATATGCGTTCGTGGCTACCGTGATAGGCAGCCATCCGTCTTGTGTCTTTACACTTAACATATAACACCTCCTACAGATATACTGGGCTGTAATACATCACCACATCAGCATTCGTATTGCTTACCGTGATGATATGGTCACCCGGTTCCAAGCTTGGAAACTTGGTAAACATTGCATCAGAATATTTGTTTTTGCCATCCTCGGTTATAAGCATACTCTCACCATCCAGGATGATTTGTTTGCCTGTATGGATATTGCGTATCGTATATCCTCCTACTGTGATTTCTCCATTGTAATGAGGTGTTATCTCATAGCAGATACCTGCTTTATAGGTCCCTTTGATCGTGATGTAGTTATTACTGTTTTTCAAGGTAAAACGACGTTCCTCGCCTCTCTGCAGAACTAGCAATGAAAGAGTAAGCGTGAAGCTGCATACTCCTTCCTGCTGCACTGATGGTACACCATCAAGATAACACGTATACACATAACCGTCACCGATTCTCAATTCAAACCTATCGATAGCCTCTGATAAGAAACGGCTTATATCATTCTGGGAAATGAAATCTATCACTAAGTCGTATCGTTTAGGTTTCATATCGCGTTTTATCAATATAGGCACCATACTCTCTGTATAGGTATTTGATATCTGCATCGGCTGGTAATCGAATGCCGCAATAGAAGCGCTGAAGCTCCTTATAGGCTTTTTGTTTATCTTATGCATACCTTACCTCCCTTGAAATGCCATTTCTTCACTGATGAATGGTGCCAGTACATGAGCGGTCTCCCTATCTCCGATATAGATACGGTTTTCGATAACGCCCTTCATTGTTGCAGACATGGCCGATAGATCTGTTTTAAACATTGATGTCTTTAGGATTTCGGTTTTAGACTGTATATCCGCAACTGCGGCCATTTTTGACTGTTCGGCATATACTGCCTGCCTTGCTTTTGAAACGATACCTGAAATATCTATACCTCGTTCACTTTCCTCGTTGGCCGCATCGATAGCTCTTCTAACGAAATCAGTAGCCGTCTTCTCTGCATCCTTTGATTTAGCTTCAAGTCCTAAAATATAGCCTTGTCCCGCCGTTATCCCTATTTCTCTTTTCCATTTTCGAGAGGGTGAATGCGAATCTTGCCCTTTCCTCCCACCGGCCATAGCACTTTGTACGAAGGAAAATCCTGCATTGAAAGCATCTACAGCCATTGATGCCAAACCATCAATATATCCTTGTGCTGACTCTTGTCCGACCGATTTCATTCCTGAATAATTACTGGATCCGGATGCAGAAGAAGATGCAAGTCTACCTCCCGCCGTTTTAGCAGCTCTTGTTTTGGAATCGATGCCCTTCCCATAACCGGCTGCATTATCAGCACCCTTTGACTTGCTTTCTTTTACTTTATTCATCGCTTCTACAGACTTATTTGCGAGATTTTTAGCAACATCGATAAGACCAGGTGTTTTTTCTTCTACAGTCGACTGTATACCACGAAGCTCTTTTTCCTTGTTCTCTTTGGATTTTTTTGCAGCTTCGATTTGTGCATCACTGATCCTTTTGTCACCAGCTTCCTGCCGCTGTATTAAATCCTTATAAGCCATATCCAATGCAGAAACTTCAAGCTCAAGATTCTTCTTTTTTTCTTCATACGTTCTGCCAGACTCAGCCTGTATATCCGTTTGTACCTTGACCCAATCATCTTTATTTTTACTAGCAGCAAGAGTAGCATTATTTTCATAATTGATGATTTCTTCTGTATGCTTGTCATAGCTTTTCTGATAATCATTCAAAACTTTTTTCTTATCACTTGTGGACTTTGCAAGAGTGCCATATTCCTGCAGCATCGCATCCTGTGCTCGACCTGCCTCAATAGCCCAATTATCACCATATTTTTTTATAAGGTCATTTTCAATCGCCTTCATACGATTATTTTTATCAGTGACTTCTGCCTGTAGCTTAGCAATTTGGATACCTTCTTTTTGCTGTTCGGTAATCGCTTTTTGATAGATAGGTTCCTGTGCATCAAGGATAGCTTTTACCCTCTTTTTCGTAATCAGCTCATTTATCGATGAAGTCATTTCCTTATAATTATTGATGACGCCATCAGTCATCGAGTATTCAGTACCTAAGGCATCATTGAGTTCACCAAGGATAAAAGAGGCGCGATCCTCGTACCCTTTTTTTACTTTCCCGTTAGCATCTACAAGAGTATCGAGCTCATTTTTCAGTTTCTCTGTGTTTTGGATCATTCCGAGGTCTGTCGCAAGCTTTTCTTCCTGCGTGTTTTTTAGTTCTTCCCATTCCTCATTACATTTCTCAAGACTTTCTCTTAGCTCTTCGTTTTCATCGGCAACATCATTCGTCATAAGACATAAAGCCGTAAGACCTGCAGTCAAAGCACCAACACCTATTGCAACCCATCCCATCGGAGATACGGCCTGTACAGCGTTTAATGCGGACTGTGCTGCGGTAGCAAGACTGATTTTTCCTGTCAGTAAAGCAACAGCTGTTTCCCCTAATGATAAAGTTCCATTCAATGCGGCTTGCGAGACAGTAACACCAGTATTGGCTATTTCGAAAAGCTTTACTTGGAGTGCAGCTTGTTGAAACGATCTCATCAAAGGCTCTATAACATCCTTTGCTGTATTATAAGTTTTCATGGCTAACATAGCTCCACCTACAGCAGATAATGCTATCGTGAGTTCTTTCCCATGATCGATAAGGAAGGAAAAACCATTCACAAGCAAGGGTATGGCTTTTTCAGCCAACTTAGCCGCTACTTCGATAAGCTTACCAAACGCTTCCGCAATCTTATCTACACTCTTTCCAAGCTTCCCATTACTCATCTGTTTAGATAATTCGTCTACACTTCCCTGTGCCACATCCATAGACTTTTTCAATGGCTTCTCAAACTTCGAATATGCCGCTATGCCTACATTCTTAAGAGAATTCACTACTTTGGTAGACTTCTCTTTGAAGGTATCTGTGACCTTGTCATATGCTTCTCCTACGACGTCGGTTTTTGTTTTCATAGCTTCAAGGTTATTGGTAAATGTTATAGCGTTATCCCCTGCCATCGATAGAGCAGCTTTTCCTGCTTCCAGAGATCCAAACATGTCGATCAGTGACTTGTCGTTCTCCTTTGCATACCCTTCCATATCCACGATGATATCTACAAGGGTAACTCCTTCATCCATCAATTCTTTAAAGGATTTCTTGCCATACCCCATGCCCTCGTACATGTCCATCATAGCTTTATTGGCCTGTGTACCGTTCTTACCAAGCTCTGCGATCAACTGATTCAACTGTGTAGTTGCTTGGGCTGTAGGTGTACCCTGTGCAGTCATACCTGCCAAAGCAGCACCGACCTGCTCGAATGAAACACCCATTGCAGATGCTGTAGGAGTCACCTGTGACAGAACAGACCCCAACTCATTTACAGTCGTGATACCCTTGTTCTGTGTCTGCATCAATACTTTGTGGATCCTGTCTGTTTCTGATACGTCCATCTTATACGCATTCAGCACCTTGGCTGTTGCTGTAGTGGCTGTATTGACATCGGTAAAGCCGGCTTTCGCCAGTTTCGTATTCTTCTCCAGGAATCCCAGCGCTTCCGACATATCATCACTGGCCGGGATACCTGCAGATAAAGCATCATACATCGTATTACCAAGTTCAGAAGCGGCCAGACCGGTCTTCGTGGAGAGCTCCAGCATCTTTCCCTGATACTGTGTCATATCCACCTGGGCATCACCGAACAGTGTGCTGGCCTTTGCATTCGCCTGTTCAAATTCTGAGCCAAGCTTTATGACTGCAACACTTGCTGTACCGATCGCCGCTGTGATGGCAGCAACCCCAGCTACTGCTGCATTCTTCATCATGTTCAGTCCTTTGGAAAAACCGGCTTCATCTATCCTGGTATCGATGATAATACTACCATCAGCCTGTGACATCGCATCACCTCATTTCAAAATTAAAAGAACCATCAAGGTTCTTTGATATTCATTCCTCCTGCAAGGAGAGTAGCAAAGCCGGCTGCTTTCTGCTCTGCAGTCCTGTTATCCGGAAGTGCATAGATTCGTTTCATTTCTGCGTAGTATCTCCTTTGCTCAGGAGACATCGTTGCTGTTACCCGAATGGACCGATACATCATCACTTTTTTTATATTGCTATCCTCCGGCAGTTCAAGGAACAACTGCTTGAATATCCACCAGTGCAGCTGCGCAGTGGACAGATCGATATTGTAATACTGCCGGAAGGCCGTATAGATCATGTACTGGTCATTCTCAAAATCATAGACCCGTTTCGCTCTGCCGGTACCTTTCCCTGTCTGATTGATGCCGCATTGATAAAACCATAACACCTGATCCATAAATTCCGGGATATCCGAATACATGCCATTCGTAACATTGAGGATGGCTTGGAATCGTTCTTCATTGCCGCAATCTTCCAACATCGTATTTTCAAATCGAATCCACGTACGGAAATCAGTCTTAATAGGTATGACCTGACCACATACTGTGATATGATCAGGTGCATCATCAAGCAAAAGGTTCACGACGTGGTTTTGGATTTACCTGGCAGAATGCATTGATCTCTTCAAAGATAAAAGTCATCAGTTGCTGATGCTCCTGAAAATCGACCGTTCTTCCAGAGAATATCTTTTCATACGCATTCTTCCCCAGCATCCTGTTCACTGTCTCCCTTACAAGTTCGCAGGATCTAAGCACGAGCCTATCCAATTCCTTCTCGTTCGGTTTTTTCTTCAGAGCATTGATGATCGGTTCCTGACACTGTGTGAATCTCTCTGCTGCCTTCGTAACTGCCAGTGAATATGGATTGAATCGGAAGGACTTTCCTTCGATCTCCAGCTTCAGCAGTTTCGGCTCTTTCTTGTCAAACGTAAATTTGCTCATCGTTATCCTCCTATTCCACTGGTGTTACTTCGGCATCCGCAGTAAATGTTTTCGTTTCCGGATCCCATTCGCCTTTCACGGCATCACCCTTATACATCAGTGAGCCAGACAACGCCATCGCATCACCGGCAGCTCCAGATCCACTGTTGTCTACCTTGATAGCGATATGCTGCTTATATGCTACCTGTGTTCCGGATGTCTTTCCTGCGATCCAGTTATAGACATTGACGATATCCGTTTCACAATCTGCTCCGACCTTTCTGTTACGCCCGATCTCTGCAATATACGTAGTAACATCATCAGCCTTATCCAGTTCTGCAGTAAAATCGAATGTCGGTGCATAGCCGATGACGGATGAGGTTCCGGACACCTGATGGATATAATGGCTGTCCTTCGTCTTAGCGTTCAGATTCTCCGTCAGCTCACTGAACCCTTCTCCGATCAGACACCATTTTGGCGCATCTGCTGTGCCAGTATTCATGAATGAAAGCAGCTCATTACGAGTTGCGATCCCTGTTGTTTGTGACATATAATACCTCCTAACTGTATTTTGATTTCTTCTTGTATGTCAGCTTGTACATAGCCATAAAAGTGGCCGTGTTGTTGTCTTTCCCAGTATCATCCGCAGGCGTCGATACCATTTCTATCTTCACAGGCACATAGCCTGGCAGGCTGAGGTTCGGAAAATGATTCTCCGTTTCCATATCGAAGATATCTGCCATGATATTCAACGGCTTCGTGATTGCCAATATGCTGTTGATGTCGTTGACCTTTGCTCTGTGATAGATGGCGAATGGCAACTCTGCATCATAGCCGCCTATGATATTGACTTTTGTTTTATATGCAGTGGACACCTGCTTCACTGCCATCGCCGGAGTTTTGTCCGTGAGATACTCGATCGATATCGGTACACCGATATTCAATGCCTGCAGATACTTATACAGGCTTTCAATGACCTGCGTATTCTCCTGTGGGGTTACACTATTTCTATCGTCCATTTCTATACACCCTCTTTGCTATTTTCAACCAGTTTTCTTTATACAGAGCCTTTGAGCGTTCAAACCAGTGGGAACAAGCCATCGGATGCACCTTTCCAAAATTCAATCTTTTGTCAGTCTTGACCTTTGTTTCTCCTCGCCTAGCCCAGGGACGATGTGTTATCTTTCCTACCATCACGTACCCATAGTATAAAAATCTGGAGTACGGTGTGTTGTAGATGATAAAGTCATCATCGCTCTGGATGCTGTTCGTAATGGAGTTTTTCAGATAGCCACTCTGCATCGGCACGAATTTCTCTGTATCCTTAACGATCTCACTTTTCAGAAGACGCCTGGCTCTTTTTGTCTGACTGTTCAGTCTTGCTTTTACTTTAGCCTCATTGAATTCGAATCTACTCATTTGCGATGATCTCCAGAAAATCAGGCTCATCACTTACCGGATTGACCTCACCGACGCTATTTACGGTATATTCATGACCTTTATATACGATAAGGTCCACATCCGGACGCAGGGTGAAGAACGCTTCTGTATCCTCCATTGAATCAAACACCAGCGGCTCCTTGTATGTACGCTTTTTAGCTCCTTCAAAGGCCACCAGATCATTCATATCTATGATGACCAATAGATCACCTGCAGGCTGGATACCTTTCTGCGATTGCTTCATTCCATATGCAGCGTCTGCGCACACATGATTGACCGTCGTGGTCTGATACTTTGCCTCGCCATCTAACTCATCCACCTTGTTTCTGATGAGTATCCTATGAGGTCGGATAAACCTAGGTGAACGTATCATAAGCACATCGTCAACAGGCCTGCATGCCGCAGCAGATCTCGTAACTCTGTGACCATCATCGGTGATAACGGAACATTATTGAACATAGGTACCTGTTTTCCTTTCATCTGGTAGTTGAATCCTTTCGTTGTTACTGTTGCTATGTTGAAATCGGAATTACCGTTCAATGCGGCTTTTCCACCATTCTCAGCAATGAAGTCTACCTGCATCGTAATGATATCGCTGAAATCGATATCGTATTCTGACAGCTTCCTGACCTTCCAATACGGAATGTTATTCTTGATATACGAATCGATCAGCCGGCATACACCAGGCTCCAGCTGACCAAATTCATATTCATCAAGAGAACCACCGCAATTCCGATACTGCGGATATGTGATCATGGTTACCTCCTGTTATACTTCCTCTACGAGATAGATGCGACCGTTCGTCAGCCCTGTGACAGCTGTGATACCTTCGCCAAGAGCAGCCTTTTCCGCTTCCTCTGTAAGTGTTCCATCTGCAGCAGTATACTTGACAGTAGATGCATTCTGGACACGGTATGTCTTTCCTGCCTCTAACCCTGTGATCGTTTTATCCCCTGCAGTGCCGAGGCTGCCCTTCGCTAATTTCACTACACTTACTGGAGCAGAGATCTTCACCTTGCGGAAGACGCCGGCTTTCTTACTGTTCTTCAGCACGATACCTGCCAGCATTTCGATTTCACCAGTCTTTACAGCTCCCGGTGCTTTCATATCCGGAAGATACGTTTTGATGAGCTTTTCTCCCTTCGGACTGATGCCGTGGCAGGCGTCCAGACCGATCTTGATAGCATAGATAGAGGTTTCTCCGGATGTGTCTGTAGCTACGCAAGGAACAGTGGTCGAACCGTCATAATACTCACCCATATCTACCATAGGGATGCCGTCATAGTTTCCAACCTTGCGACCGAAAGCGTCTTCTGTCTGCGTGAAGTATTTCAGTTCACGAGCGACTGCGCTCATGATCGTTTTCATACGGCGGTTCATGAGCAACATGTCCGGACGTCCATCCAATGTCCCCAGCCACTGGTCCAGCTCAAACACGAATTTCTTGCTGTTTGCTGCAATCTTCGTTTCGTCTGAAAGGTCGATAGCTGCTGTAGGGATGTATTCTGTACTCGTTCCCTTTACCAGCTTCTCCAATCCGTCAAAATCAGTTTCCTTGTTTGTGGAATCCGCATTGATGAAATCATAATGGAACTTGTTAGATGCTGCTTTCGTCTTCTGCTGTAACTGAAATGCGATTTCAGATTTTGCAGCCGTATCCTCGAGTACACGGTCTACCTGGAAGCTACCACCGAAGATCTTGATATCAGCATTCTTCTTAGTTTTCAGAGCCTCACCCGGCTTGTACTCTTCATTTAATTTACGTCCTTCTGCTGTAGAAGGTGTCAGCAGCTGCATGTACCCGTATGTCATCGTACTGCCACCGGTACCTGGTGATACTGCGTTATCAAAAATCAATTTGTCTAAAAGAAAAGAGTCCCGGCGGAACTCATCTACGACCATCTGGTCTACTTTGTCGGCCATACCGACCTTTGCCTGTGCTAATGTTAATGGCATCTATTCATCACTCCTATTCTTTGCCATAGTGATCGTCAAGGGCAGATTCCCAAGTCGATTCTTTTGTTTCTGGTTTATTGTCATGGTCTCCTCCGAGATTCACGTTCTGTGGATCAGCTTCTTCAAAGAGAAAACCGTTGTCTTTTTTGATATTTTCCAGCTGCTCTTTCAATCCGGTAACTGTACCATCATCGTTCAGTTTAACGATGTCAGTATCCAGAAAAGCCATCAGTGCTTTTTCACTCTTTGGCTTCGCCTCCGCAATCGCCAGTTTGATGGCAGCTTCTTTCTTAGCGGATGTAAGGTCATCCTGATACTTCTTTTCCCAGTCTTTTACATCCTGCTGCAGCTTTGCTACATCCACACCATCGAATTTTTTGACAGTGTTGGATAACTCTGTGATTTTAATATCCTTGGCTTTGATTTCATCGTCGTACTTAGATTTTGACACGTACTCTCCACTAGCTAGATTGGCAAGTTTTACTTTATCATTGCCTTTTAGCTTTGCTTCAACTTGAGTATACAGATCATCACCTAAAAATTCTTTTAAAAATTCCATTATTTCCTCCTGTGTTTTTTATATCCGGTTCTCTCCGGGAATAGGCTGGCAGTTTATATCTCTTGCCATCGAGTAATGATGCAGTTTAAACGACATGCTCAGGTCATGGTAAATGTGGTCCGAAATACGGTAGCTTACGTTTAGGCGGATCATTCATATAACTGAGACGTTCTTCCGTCTTGTGGCCACAAAAAATGCAGGTATCATATTCCCGTATGACCCTGCATCCTTTATCATAATAAATTCGCTGCTCCGTGATATATGCATGTTTACACATTATCTCACCCTCTTCCAGGTATTAAAAAAGCACCCATCACGAGTGCTTAATCACTGTATACTATTTTATCGATAATACGTTCTGCTTGACGTCCGATATCTGTGATATCATCATTCTCATCCATTGTGAAAACAGTGAAATCATGTAATGCCTCTATCAAATCATTCGGATCAGCAGATTTTAACAGAGATTCGGCATCTGTGATATTTTTCTTAATAAAATCAATTTCTTTATCATTTAAAACCATAAGAATCTCCTCTCTACTTTTTCGGTGTTGTCTGAATCAATATTTTTGTTACCGGATTCACGGATACAATGCATTCATCAGTAATATAATTTATACTCTTCTTTCCTGTTTTCTTGTCTGCCTTAGTCTTCATCGTTCCTTGCTTAAGCGCATTCTTGACACTCTGAATATTAACACCTTTTCTCATACCTTTTACAGGCTCATTGCTACTTTCATATTGACCTATGATGCGATCGATGAAATGCGTTTTATATCCTGATACTATTATACCACCTTTTGCCTTTAATCCGATAAGTTCTTTCTCGATAATTTCAGCTGTCGATCTATATGTATCAAAGGTTACAAAGGAAGAAATATCACCTTTTTTTAAGGCTGTCTCATATCCTTTCAGAAGCATATTGTTTTTCCTAACCGTCGTTTCCTTAATCGTGATAGTGCGCTTTTCAATCTTCTCCCTGGCATAATTACGTTTCATGTCAGGATGTGCTTTTAGGAAGTCTGTCTGGCGTTTCTGCCATTCTCTAACTTTCTTCGCTTCTCTGGTGTTGTCCACACCACCAGCCTTGTTTACAGCCTGCCTGCGCTTCCATTCCCGTATCTTACGTTCGTTGTAACGCTGTTCCTGGTCAAGCTCATATCTGGCATCATTCTCAGCACTGCTGTAATGCTCGAATGGCATATTGGATAATCCTTCAAAATACGGAAAAAAGCTATGTCTGCAATTCCATCCTCCAAGACCTGCACCGGTACCATACCCGGTGGCTTGTTCAAAATTCTGATAGTTCTTGTATTTCTTTTTCCACCAGAACACTTTCCCTTGCCATGCTGTGTGCTCCGGACGGGCTCCTACATGTGACGTCGTAGCTACCAGATTCCCTCCAAGATCATCGAAGTTTTTTTCCTGACACTTACAAGCGGTCTGATTGACACCGGACCTCACCACATTACGGATCACGCTGTCCGGCCGTCTGTGTGCACCACTTTGATAATCGATCCACTGGAGTCCTGTTTTAGCAACCTTATCAATGGCAAAGCCTACAGCTTCCTGCTGGCTGAAAGCTCCACTCTGTATTCCTAGGTATGTTTGATCAAGTGAAGAGATGAGCAGCTTCCTCGCTGTCTTTGCTGTAGTCTTACAGATATTACGGATCTCTCCGTTCGTAGCATCGATGCCCTTCAGGATGAGCTTGCTCAGATTGGCTTTATCATAACTGAATGTATTGATAAGTCTATTCTCATAGGCCTCTTTGAATATCAGGTTATCAGATTCAACCGCCTCATATGCTGCACTGGATATGATATCTGAAACACGCTCTTCACTGATTTTCAGGATATCAGCGATCTGCTTCTTGATTTCAGAGTCATGCAATCCCAGTGCCTTCGCACGATTCAGCTGATACTGTGCAGTGCTTGTCGTTTCATACTTATTTTCGTGTATCCGTCGGGCGATGTCTTCCAGTATACTTGTTTCCAGGTCAGCGAATAAGACTTCGATCTCATCAGTACAATGTGCAAGATAATACGGATCCAGCATCAATCATCCTCATAGGTGATGCCCTTTTCCTTATTCGCTGATTTCAGTATCTCTTTTGCCTGACTCTCAGTTTCACCAAGCCATTTCACACGCCATTCCCATTCCAGCATGATTCCGGCGCTCACCAGCTGCATGTCCATGAGTTTTTCTGCCTCTTCATCATTGAACATCGTATTGTCGAATTTTATAGTAATTTTAGCATCTGGATTTACAGACTTACCACATAATTCCCTTCCAATAGTGAGAATCGAACGTGTCATTTCGGTCAAGACATCTTGTATCACCACACGCTGCTTCCATACACTTTCTGTCAGATCCTTGCTGCTTGCCTTGACCTCGGTAGCCGTTGCCATCGTTTGTATACTGAATTGATACTTGTTCTGACCAAAACCTACCTTTGAAGAGAGCAGATTCAATGCGAACTGGATACCATTCTTGTTTTCTTCCACACGTAGGGATGGATTGTATTCCTGGAAGAATCTATCTGCTGTCGGCAACTGCTGTCCAACATTCACGAACATGCTCTGTTCGATTGCTTCTCCGGCCATCGGCTTCTTGTTGATAACAGGCTTTCCGTTACTATCAAGCTTCGGCTTACCGTCATCCCCCATCACCGGCACATCCTCTGTACTGATGACATCCTGACTCATGAACACCTTCTTGCGTCCTAAAATGAAATCTGTATACATGTTATCATAGGCAATATCACATGCCTGGAGCTGATCTGTCGCATTTGCAAATACGGATATCCCCATCGGTGTCGTTTCCAGGATATTGTTTTCGATGTTAGGTGTCAATATGAAGAAAGGCTTCGCAGGGAGGATATACCACAGTGCTTCACCTTTTGGATTGGAGCTGACCGGCTCATATGAATCGCCGCTTTTCAGATAGTAATGATTTTCCACCCTGTAACGGCCATCATCCAGCTGCAGCATGACCTGCAGATACATATAAGACTTCCCTGATATCTGCTTGCTGCTGGCGAATGCGCATTCTGTAATATCGTCACCGTCCCACGATAATGGAATGATACAACAGGCTTCCTTGATACAATTGATTTTCACACTTTCTGCTGTCAGCTTTCCTTTCCACACTTTTGCTTTGTAAGGTACCAGAATGAATGCTGCTGTTCCCAGAGCGTACTCTTTTTCTACAGTCTTATTACCATTCTTCCAGAACTTAGACAATCCAAAAACGCCACCTGCCTGTTCGTTTTCATCACCGGTGACGAATTTCTGAGATTCGTTTATTTTATTATCTTTGCTATCGTCTTTCCCATCTGTGCCGACATCCACCGTCTCATCGATGATAACCGTTGTCTTATCATTAAGAATGAGATTGGCCCAGTCCTCACATACTTTTTTAGCCATCTTCAGGGATTTTCGTTTCATTGTCATCAATTCTTTTTCAATATTCGTTACTTTATACTGGTGGAACTTTGGCACATATCCCTGCCACCACTGCTTCCAGTATTCGATGTTACCGTAATATTGCTGTAATTCCTCTGGTATCTCATGGCCAAGATCCTTCAGAACCTCATAAACGTTCTTCATAGCATCCCTCCTATCTGAATGCGGTAATATAATCCATGAAAAAGCTCCAGCTGTAGAAATGTGCATCGAAGCTATCGACATCAGTCGTAAAATCATCCAGGATAGCATCCTCATCCTTTTTCTCATCGTAGAGGACCGTGGCCAGCGCTTCTGATACTGTCGGTACATTCCGGAACAGCATACGCTTCTGACCAAGTAGCAGGTTATAGACAAGTATCCTGTCTTTTCCTTCTACCTTTTTGCAATCCCAAACGACCGTCGTATACCCAGCACGCTGTACATATCCCCGGATACTGTTCAGGATGACCTGTTCTGCGTTATCAACGAATATATATGCTGGATAATACCCCTCTAAGATACAAAGCTGTATCATTTCCACACATGCACGGCAGATACTTACCGTATCGATCGTACCTTTCGCATGAGTGATCTTCTTTTCCAGGAAAGTGCAGATCGAACTGTAGGCCGGTGCTATCCCTGTAGCTGCGAGCGTGGAATGAGATCTCGTACCTCCGATATCCAGTCCGATGTTGACCATCTGAAAAAAAGGAAGTATCTCTACTTCCCAGAGTTTTGGATTATCCGCATATGGTTTGAATATCAGTCCTTCAGCATTGCACCACTCTCCAAGGATATATCGGTTATACTCTACGGTGCCGAAATACTCCTTTTTCAGTTCTTCTCTCACTTCATCAGGTAGGAATGGATTATCATCCAGCTTATACTGCTGACAGTACACATCAGCATCACTGTCAATGAATAGTTTCAGCCAGTGCTTTGGGTGCTGTGGGTTTCCGGTGCCATCAAACAGGCTATATCCAGTCCTCAATCGTGATTTCAGCAGCTGAAAGACCTCTTTGTTCCAGTCTACTGTTTCATCACCGTAGCAATATTTCAATGTAGAACCACGTAGCCTTGCAACAGAGCTTATCTTCTCAGCGCCCAATACGTATGCATCCTCACCGAACAGATGGACCTTATTGGTTCCCTTCCGGATATCTCCTACTAAGTCAGGTCCCCAATATTCACGCATAGGCTCCAGCACGTTACGTTCGACTGTTTGCTGTGTAACACCTATCAGAGCATTCAATCCTTCTTTTCCGTGGCGTTCTCGCAGCCTTTGCGGTATCAGATAGGTAAAGTCAAGGTACGTCTTTCCGGTACCAGTAGCGCCAATCTTGAAGTTCCAGCGATGATTTCCTTCACGAATGAATTCAGCCTGCTTTTCGCTCAGCATCTCGTTGCATCTCCTCCAGGATCTTATCTACTTTTGACAGCTGTTCATCATCGCCTTTTGCTATGGTAAGCTTATCCGTCTGTGCCTGTATCTGTGCAAGCTGTGCTTTCTGAATCGCACTGGCAGTGTCCCAGTTCTTATGTAGCAGCTCGTCGTATTCTTTGATCATCGACATCAGTGTCTTCATAGACCTGCTTAGAGCACTCATGTTGCCTGCCTGTTTGTCCCAAGCTTGCTGGATCTCATACCCTTCTCCCTTTTCGCCGGAGAACGTCGTTTCTTCTGTCTTATCGTCTTTATCTTTCACATAAAGGATCTGCTGGGAGTGGATAATATTTGCGTACTGCAGCTGAATGTTATGCCACAGGATATCAAGTGGATTCTCCGGTATCTCTCCAATGATCTCATTGATCTCCTCAGGCAGCCACTTTGAAAAAAGCCCGTGCTTACGGGCATGTTGATTTCTGGGTGGTCCAGTGGCATTCTTATTGCCTGGCTGGCCTCCTCGTTTTTTCCGAACGTTCGCATCTTTTTTATCCGAACGCTCGCTATCCCATTTGTGGGTGGACTTCCAACGCCGAACAGTCCCTTCTGGCAGATCCAGCTGCTTTGCTATATCGATCAATTTCATACCGTCAAGATACATCTGCTTGGCTGGTTCAATACGCTCATCCGGTTTCTTCGGCATCTTATCACACTCCTTCCTGGTAAAAGAAAAGCACCTCATTGGGTGCTTAAGTGTACTCATTTATTCAACTTTTTATGCCTTTTGACTGCAATGTTGATCAATAGTTCTGTTGATGCGCAAAATGTTGTGAACAATGTTACCCAACGAACTGCGTCTTCAAGAGTTAATTTATCAGCGATAACTGATATTATTATCCCTGCACATATAATCATATTTAAAAATGGCATTAACTCTAAAATAAACAAACATAAATAATAGTCTATAATGCTGGTAAGACTCCAATTCTTCATTTACCTTCACCTCCTATACATATTTTACATCATATGAATGCATAAAAATACAAAAGGTGGTTTTATGAATTTAAAACATCCTTTTGGGTGCTTTAGCTCAATTATTCTTAAAATATGTCTTTAAAATACCGTTTTTTTCAAATGATTCTTCATTAAAACTCCAATCTGTAAACTCTGATCTCTTACGATATAAAGCAGATGCCTTTTCAATCTCTTCTTTAACTTTTTTATCATCATAATTATTTACTTTTTTATAATGTTCTAAAGCTTCCATATACGCTTTGAATCCTAATCGCTTTTGAGTTGCACCTAAATGTATGACGTGATGGCAATCTGGACAAACAGCAATTACTCTTTTTAAACTTTGCACATGATTTTCGTCGTCATACGCCCATTGCTCATGCGCCTCTAATTTTTCACATTCTGCATTACAGATTTCGCATTTATGGTTCGCAGCTTCTCTTACGGATTTACTTATTTGATTCCATCTATTTGCTTTAAGTAATTTCCTTAAATTTTTATTCCAACAGGGTCTCGGAATAAGTTCAACCTCTAATTTCATAATTTCCCTCCTTTTTCTTTATCATACTACAAAGAAAGGTAAATTAAAAGCGCCCTTTTCAGACGCTTTACGCTGATAAGTCCCGCAGGATTCCTTACCGCTTTTTCTCATAGATCGAAGCAGGAAGTTCTGCCTCCCTGCTATATCCATGCTATCATGATAACACACTTGACATGGAAATGATTGGACATTTTAAGAAATTCTTCTTGCAAAGTTCTTAATCAACCTCTTAGTCGCTTTATATACATTGCTTGGGGAAGTGGAGCATAAGTCAGCAACCATCTCAACATTTTCACCCCTGTTGTTAATCAGGTACTCCATGATGATGTTCTTGTGATCTGGATTTCTAATTTTTGCAAGCCAACCATGAACGACCTCCATAGCCTCTTCATGCTTATCCTGCTCCTGGATCAGCTCGTGTTCCCTTGCCAGCAGCTCGTTCTCCCAAGGTGTGCAGCTGCCCTTATCCTTCGATACTCTGATTATGCCGGTCGAAGTAGATCCGGATGAAAGCTCAGCTGCTATGTTGGCCAGTTCCTCCTGGATAAGATCCGAGGCATGCTTATGATACAGGTAATCCGTGAAACAGCTCAACACATGGTTTTCTTTGATACTCAGTACGTCTTCTTCTTTTACTTCTTTGATTTCGATCATCCTGATCCACCTTTCTATTTTCAACCTTTGATCAATACGACATTCCAGTTCCGCTGATAATACTGCTTCACCTTTTTAGGTAGTGACATGAACCAGGCACAGTCCACAGTCACCGCTACGGGCCGTTCCTTGTTACGCAGCAGTATGTACCCCTGGTGATGCTCCGGCCTCATGAAGAAGCCTCCTGAAGGAGCCAAGCTTTTAATTTTTCCTGATTCTTACATTTACCATGCAAGGGGCAGTTCACGCATCTTAACAGCTCTAATTTAGAGAAAGCACTGCACACGCCGTCAACACGATCAGCGATTAGAGTTGCAATCTCTCCCGCATACTTTTCAGCATTCTTCATTTTCTTCCTCCTTATTGCAAGACAGATAATCAGCAACGATCTTTGCATATTCAAAATTACCGGTTTCCAAATATCGTTCAAATGCTTCTGCTGCCTGTTGCTTTGTTGTCATATTACTTTCCATCCTTTCGTCGTTTTGCTTTATGTATCCTCGTCAACAGCTCAGCAACTGCCACTCCTACTTCTGTTAGTTCTTTGTCTTTGCGGCGCAGGTGATTTTGATTTAATCGCGCATTCGTCGCTCTGCTAACCATCTTTAGGTTATCTAAATCAAAGTTTTCATGATCACCATCAAGAAATATGACGACATGATTCTCAGGAACAGGACCGTTGACCTGTTCCCAAATCAGTACATGCTTTTGTTTCCAATTCACTTTTTTAGGAGCCTTCGGTGCATCGTTGACCTTTACCCATATATATCCATCAGCCAACATTTTCTCAGTACCGATTGGCTCTGTGTTAGGAGGCAGCTGCCCTTTTTTAAACATCGTAAGGCGCGATTTTTCATATTGTTCCGCAGACATCTTCTTCCCCTTGTTCTTTGGCACATTACCTTTTGGGAAATGACCGGTCAATCCAGAACTTATGCCGTGATTGCATTTATAATAAATTATCTGATTCAGAGTTAACACAGTTCCATATGTTTGATTGAACCTATCTGTTAGATCGCTGTTGCTGACACCTTCTGAATTTTTTACTAACCAATTATGCTGTTCAGTTGTCAGTAATCTAGTCTGCTCGTGATTCGCAAATTCCCAAGGCTTCTTCCCTGATATGATGCTGTGGTTGCTCTTATAAGATTTTATCTGAGCTACAGTAAACGATGTACCGAATTTCTCATTTATCATGACCGTACACTCCTTTACCGACCTTCCTTCAGCTATCTGTCGAAGATAAGTATCCTGCTCTGTTGTCAAAAGATTTCTGCTCATTTTTTATGCTCCAACATTCCAGGAAGATGTATTTCTTGATTTCCGTATTCTGCACGAAGCTTCTCAGCGCTAAGCCCAAGCGCTGCATTCTCTATGATCTGACTTGATACGTCCGTCATAGCCTTCGCTCTCTTGATTTCTTTGTCAAGTTCCTCATTGTTAAGGTCATCATCGTTCAGCCTTTCCATCTGCTCGAACAGATGGTTGTTCAGATCTGCTAATGTATTTTTCATTTCTCTGCTTCTCTCCTTTCCTTTCCGGATACAGGAAGTCATAGATACACTCCTGTTCCAATCCCTGCTCCTGCAGTATTTCTTCCATCGTCTTCTTCATGTCAGCTCCTCAATCCTGATATAAATGCCCGGAATGTCTGCCCAAAACTTCTCAACGATTTCTCTGCATACGAGTGCATCATCTTTCCAGTAACCACATTTCGTCATGCAGTCCTTCAGCAGCTTCTGAAGATTGTCTGTATCCGGCCGTGTATATTTGTACTCACCATTTCTATGCTTTCCTGTTACTGGGAAGCACCAGGTGGTGACCAACTCTACAGGCTCTATGTAAGGCGATACTGGTATATGTTTAGCCAGATGACCTTCCAGCTTCGCTTTAGCAGCTTTTACTTCCGGCGGGTCATAGAAGTGTGAGCCTGTCACTTTGTGCTGCTGAGCGGTCGTTGTAGGTGGCTTCATGGGCATGAAGAACTCAGTCATCGCTCACGTCCTTGTGCCTATAATGATTCCCGCAACCATCATAGTCATAAACGACTTTTTTGCATCTCCTGCAGATTAGTTTTCGTTTATTCAAAATTTCAACGCTGGGACCGCCCATATACGGATATGTTGTCTCTGTATCAGCTACAACATACTCATGCTGTTCACAAGGACACAGAATATCTTCTAGCTGCTGCAATCTGTCTTGCAAATTCTGATTGCTTCTTAACAACTCCCTATAATTTGATTTTTTGATAAACATTATCTACTACACTCCTTCAATGCACATTCAGTACATGCTGCTTCCTTTACTATTCCAGCCTGCTTAGCCCATTTGAATTGATTCGTTTCCCAGCACTCACGACCACACACAGGACATTTCGTTTTTGACCATTGTCCACTACCATGAGGCTTCGGAATATTACCAACCAATGGCATGCAAGCAATCCCAAGCTTATTCATTGCCACCTTCCTGTTCCTGGCTTCTCCAATCATCGATCGTTTGCATCAGATATTCTGCACCTTCCTTGCTGTTGATTAATTCTTCTCTGTCTAACACAAAAATCACTTTGTATTTTAGTCCTCCATTTGAAGTATCATAAAACTTTTTACCAAATTGCAACTTTCCTGCTTTGTCAAAACATCTCATAAAATGCTTTCCAAACTCAATGGTTTCTCCATCTTCGTTTTCCCAATACTTTTCGACTTCTTTTTTTCTCATTTTATTTTTTCCTTTCTCGCGGTTTACGTCAGTAACGTTGGAAGGAAATGTCCGCAACCGCAAGCGGGACATTTTCTTTTAACTTACGTATTACTGTATACCTGACTTATCATATACAGTATGTGTATACTTTCGCCCGCGCTATATGCGTGCGTAATTATATACGTATACATATATGCAAATTTTCATATTTTCAACAGAGGGACAGACAGACAAAAACATGTTTTTGTCCCTCAAAGACAAAGTTAGGGACAGGGACATTTACTGTTTTTGTCCCTCTTCTTTACGTAGGACGATACCGTCTTTTATGTTAAATCCTCCATGCTCTTTTATGTGTCTTCTTACTGTTTTTTCCCCGACACCCATGTATTCCGACAAGGCAGAAACGGTTACTTTATCATCGATCCCGCACGCCTCGTAAGCTGTTTCGATTGAAGTTTTACGCTCTTTTTTCTTCACCTCAGGATCCTTCCTTTTGGCTATCGCTTTCTGCCATGCAGGTTGGGCATCCTCTGGGACGACATCTTTTAATACACCTATGTGATCAACTCTATGCACCGGATAATCGAACCAAAGATTGACTGGTTCAAACTTTGGAAATTCCCTTAGAGTGCCCTCTATCCGCCACGCTGTGCGCCATTGGACCTGCTTGCGTACTTCGTCTACCTCTTTGATGATCTCCTCATATACAGCCTTTAAATTCACTCTGCAGATAGCCAGCATCTGCTTCTCACTGCACTGGTCATCTTCATTAGCTATGTCCTCTTTTCCATATTTCTGCAGCCATCTCATACATATATCACAGACAGCTCGATTCGACTGCTGCTCAACAAGATTTTCATTCACATCCAGTTCGATCAGATCCAGCAACGCATCCGGATCACGCGCGAATACTCCGGAACCGGATGCACGATCCATTGAACGCTTACCTCCCTGTGAGCCTTTGCTGTGATGATGACAATAGACCACAGCACAACCAAGCTCTGTGCATACTTTATCGAACTGATTGCAAAAATTGGCCATCTGATCTGCACTGTTCTCATCACCGGTAATGACCTTATATATAGGGTCGATGACGATAGCGATATAGTTCTTCTTTGCTGCTCGTCTGATCAGCTTCGGTGCCAGCTTATCCATCGGTATGGACTTTCCTCTCAAGTTCCATATATCAATGTTTTTAAGCCCTCTGGGAGCGATATGCAGTTCCTGGTATACATCTTTGAATCGGTGCAGACAACTCGCTCTATCAAGTTCCAGGTTGACATACATGACCTTTCCCTGTGTACACGGCCAGCTGAACCATTTCATTCCCTCTGCGATAGCGATACACATTTCAATGAGGGCGAATGATTTTCCTGCTTTGGAAGGACCAGCAATAAGCATTTTGTGTCCCTGCCTAAGAACACCGTCTATCAACGGTGGTGCCAAATCCGGAAGATTGTCCCAATAATCTTCCAAGCTTTCTGGTTCTGGCAGCTCATCATTCACGGATTCGATCCATTCCTGCCATTCATTCCATGAAGCCTTTCCGATATTCGTATCGATAAGGAACTGCTTTTTACCGTTTCTAGTTACTCCCGGCATTCTCGATAACCTGGAAGGATTTTTGTTCTGCTGGTCCACTTCCAGACCATTCTTCTTACAGATCGTATATAGATAATCGACACGCTTTCTATACTCATGATAATCTGCAGCATCGATATGTACGATGGCATGTATACTCTTTCCACCACTATAGACCAGGCACGCTACTGGAAGCTCTAATTCTCTTATGATTGCATTCTGTTGCGCTAAATCCATTGAATCAGATTCTACAAGAGCATATCTCCAGTCAACTACATTTTCGTTTTTTCCGCCTTTTCCATCTAAAGGATTGAAACGTATCCACGCCCCCGCTTCCGGATTATAATCGCCTAAAACTCTGCCTATATCTCCATTGCATTTCTGGAGTTCCTGTATAAGCTGTCCTGCGGTACGATCACAGCACCCTTTTGTCGGTAAATGTTTGCCTTCTTTTACCCAGCTTCTTGTGACATATCCGACATTCTCATCAGAATCGAATAATATTTCAAGATATGTAGAAAGTTCTTTCACAGGATTCCAGATTTTTGGCTCCTGTATCTCCTTCCCTTCGATCCATCCTTTATCAACGATCACAAGATCATCATCGCCACTTATGACATCGTTCCAGTCCAATTCCCGCCCGCCGCTTCGCATCGGCTGCCAGCCCCTGTCCTTTGCCATCAGTGTGATCGTAGCACCTGTGACCGGTATTCCTGTTCCTTTGAAGGTGTCCCATTTCTTGAAGCATTCATTCTTATGATAACGAGCTGAATCCTGCATACTCCATGCATCCCAGTCCGCTGCAGTGTATCCTTCGTATTTCAGGGCCATACCGACATTCACCCACTCCTGATAATCAAGCGTGGCAGGATCTATGTAATCCAGTAATTCTTTCAAGTCGGTATTTTGCATAGCTTACTCTTCTCCTTTGTATGTTTGTGGATCAACACCATTAGGTATGTGCCAGCCGCACGCTTGGATCCTGCTTATCATATTCTTTGCAGTTTCCATCTGCCATGTCCCAACATGCTGGAAACCTCTGTTCTCTAGGAATCTAATCTGCTTTGGTGTTGCCAGCCCCTCAGCCTTGCGCTTATTCAGTCTGTCGAGTAATAATGAAGCCTTACCGGCATTGTCTATTTCGTCCGGATAAATACCGAATTTTTCTAATGCCTGCAGCTGCTTCTTACTGGCAGGTGAGCATTCCCAACCGAAAGCAGGAACATAACTGGATAGATCCTCAGCCTGTATACTCATTTCAAACTGAAGAGGATCCACAAGTTTTTTCTTCTTTTTCTGTTGCTCCATGAGCTTCTTGGCCAGCGCTTCTTCTCGCTGCTGGATGACATCATCAGCTGCAGACTGTTCAGCTTCTTCGATATCCACAGCCATCCCTGGAGCCTTTTCCATATCATCTGTCATTTTCTTTGCTACTTCTTCATTCTCACAGATCAGTGATGCAGGATGGCAGAGCTCATGACGGTCCGTATGCCACAAGAAATCCAATAATAGAAGATGGTCCTTCCCTTCGCACAGACGAGTACCCCGGCCAACCATCTGACTATACAGACTGCGTACCTTTGTCGGCCGCAACACGATGATGCAATCTACTGATGGGCAGTCCCATCCTTCCGTGAGTAACATGCTGTTACACAAAACGTTATACTTACCTTCGTCAAAATCCTTCAGTACCTCTGATCGGTCTTGGCTGTTACCATTCACCTCTGCTGCATGGAAGCCCTTCTCGTTCAGGATGTCCCTAAACTTCTGGGAAGTCTTCACCAGGGGAAGGAAAACTACTGTCTTTCGTTCCTTGCAATATTCCAGCATTTCGTCAGCGATCTGATACAGATACGGATCCAAGGCTGTTCCTATATCGCTTACCTTAAAGTCCCCGGCCTGGACTCCGACACCGGACAGATCCATCCTTAACGGGACCGTAAGCGCCTTGATAGGCACCAGAAATCCTTCTTTGATTGCTTTTGGCAATGTGTACTCGTACGCTAGGCTTTGAAAGTAACTACCCAGATTTCGCATATCTCCTCTATCTGGAGTAGCCGTTACACCAAGGACCTTTGCTTGATCAAAATAAGCAAGTACTCTTTGATAACTGTCTGAAAGGCAATGATGCGCCTCATCAATTATGATGACATCAAAATAATCTTTCTTGAATCTATCTAATCTCTGTTGCCGCATGAGAGTCTGAACAGAACCGACAACGATACGGAACCATTGTCCCAGGCATGTTTCCTCCGCTTTCTCCGTAGCACATTTCAGACCGGTAGCTTTATCTATCTTATCGGCGGCCTGTTCCAGCAACTCTCCACGGTGTGCCATGATCAATACACGGTATCCTCTGCATACACACTCTTCAGCTACTTTGGCAAAGACGATCGTTTTTCCACATCCTGTAGGAAGGACAAGGAGAGTACGCTGCATCCCCTTGTCCCATTCTGTGAAAATAGATTCTTTCGCTTCTGCTTGATATGGTCTTAATTCCATGACCGTTTACCATCTTTTAGGCGGATTGTACTGAGGGGATGTCTGCTGTGCATATCCCTGAGGCTGCTGCATTCCAGGTGTAACTTCATCAGCTGGATAGAATTTTTTGATTTCGTTATATTCATTATCGTTGTAATTCTTATGACCAATCTTGCATCGTCCTTTTGAACCAGGGACCGTATTCCAATTCATCCGGAATGGCTCATCTTTCTTCTTTTGACCAATGCATCGAAAGAATGCACTCAGTGCCCACTCTGTTTTCTGATGTAAAAACAATTTATGTTTGATAGTGACCGGTCCGTTCGCTGTATCTATGCGCAGGGATAGGTCAGCACAGTTACATGCAGGCATCTTCGTACTCCCTTCATAACGCGATCTTTCAAATGACTCTACGATAAAATCGTAATCACCTGGTTCTAATAAGATGATTTCACTTTCTTTTCTGATTTCTGCATCCCATCCTAATTCCTGGTTCTGCTGATAATTATTATACTGTTCCATTCATTTTCCTCCTTCATTTAAAACGGTAATTGTATCTCATTCATAAGTCCTCCCCAGCCATCACTGGTGGTCAAGTATTCCAGGAAATCCGCATCATACTCACGAACCTCCATACTAGCTGGGAAGAATCCTTTTGCCAACACTGCCTGCTTGATCATCTCGACCGTGATTTCATTTGACTTCATTAGATCAATTAGAGCCTGTGGTAACCCTGCATATTCATCTTCTGTCTCTTTAGGTGGTATCTGTGGGACTGGATCTGGTGTATATATCATCGGACCTGAACCAACATTATCAGCTATATCCAATCTTGGTGAAACAACAGGACTACTCTGTGGCTGTGGTTGCTGCACTGGCGTAGATTCAATGACATGACGGATATGTTCATAATCAAAAGGCAGCTCATCAGATAAGCCATCACGATTCTTTGCATCCCAGCAAGGATGATGCGTTGTGTACATTACACGCTGACCACCCTGGGCTTTGTGTTTCTTTCCCTTATCATCGACAGCGACTGAGAATGTTCTATAGTTCGCAAACAAGACCATATCAGCCCATTCCTTCGTAAGAGGTGCTGTCTGCGCTGTAGTTTTCTTTCCAAGCTTCAGCTCATACCGATCATAAGACCCCATTTCATTCGGCTGCTCAAATTTACGGATGATAGCATGCGCAGTCAGCACGACATTGATATTCGCTACATCGATAACATCCTGCAGCAGGTTGAGGAATCGTCCCCATTCTTCTGCAACATATGTATAACCGTTTCCATAACCAAAGTCTTCGATACCTTTCTTTCCATGTGCTTGCAAAACAGATTCGATGCAAAGCCGTTCTGCCCAATCAGCCGTATCGATCACCAAGGTCCTACATAGTCTTTCTTTGATCACATCCGTAACCTCATCCTTCAGCATCTGCCAGCTTGACGGTTTTGGAAAACGTCTTACATCAAGCTTGTTAGTAGATCCCTCTGTATCTATGAACAGAGGTTGCGGAAAGTGACTTACAAACGTACTCTTGCCTATTCCCTCGGGACCATAAACCACCACTTTATTTGCTCTATGCAGTGTTCCCTGAGTTACTTCAAATCTCATTTCCATCCCTCTTTCCACGATTTCGTTTGTCCAAGAGTAACGGGCTGAGGAAGTGGTTTTGTAGGGATATCAGTTGTCTTCTGCAAAGTAGTTTTCAGATTATCCTCTACATAGCCATCTTCGATAATGATGCTGCATTCGTCACCCGTTGACACTCGTGTAGCGATTGCTTGCAGGCCTTGTTCTTCCAGCCAATGTCCAAATTCATTCATCGTATCAATATCCATCTGTTCCAGCTTATCCAGTAACACGAACCCGCATTTTGGATTCAACTTACGAACGATAGCAGTAGCGACTTTCAACTGATCGGAACCAGACATATTGTCCCATTTCTGCCCTTCATAGATGATCTCACCATCCTCCACAGATAATTCAGGAAGTGGGAGATTCGCATTATGTAAAAGATCCGTTTTCTGCTTTCTCACATCATTCAACTTTGCTGTGAGCTGATCATAATTATCACGCAGAATATTTGCATCTTCTTCTGCTTTATCTTTATCCAGATTCGCGCGGACCTTGATATTGATAGCTTCAACGTTAGCGATACTCTGTTCCAACTCCTCTGTAGATTCATCATGAAGATCCATAGAATCTTTGTTGGCGATCATCAGGTCATTCATAACGACTGCATACTGTGAACGTTTAGCTTCCAATTCCTTTTCCATTCGTTTTATTTCAGAATCGAGCCAGTTTGCCTGTCTCTGTATTTCACCTGCCTTTTGACGCTTCCGAGCGTTTTCCCCGTTCTTTGCGAGAATCTCCTGCTGTTGCTGTATCAGCTCAGATACAGAGATGACATCCTTTGGTGCATCCGGATAGTATGGTTGTTCCTCGGCAAACTTCTTTTTACGATCAGCTTCACGTCCAACAGCATGGCGCTCATTATATATTTCTGTTTCCTTTAATTCCAATGCATGCAACTGATCGCCTACTCCAATGATTTGTAGTAGTGTATTTGCTTTTTCCTTGCCGTTTTGCTGCATGAATTTTGGGATATTGAGGGCAAGCTCTTCTACAAACTCTTTCAGTAGCTGCTGTCCGCCTTTGTTTCCTTCCGGATCCAGCACTTTAAGACTACTATTCTTCCCTGTTCTCTCAACAACAAGACCGTTCGAAAGAACTACTTTCAGGTGTGGCGGCACTACAGAACCATCGCGCTGAGCTTTAGATGGCTTATAACGATCTCCACCTAGTGTCCATGCAATCGCATCCAGAACAGAGGTCTTTCCCTGCTTGTTACGTCCTCCAATAACAGTAAGACCATTCTGAGATGGTTCTACTTTGACTGCCTTTACACGCTTGACATTTTCAATCTCAAGCTTATTGATTTTTATAGCTTCACTCATTATTGTTCTCCTTCCAATTCTTTTGCGATGATGTCATCGATCAAATACGCATTTTCAAACATATCTCTATGCTGCAGGACAAAATCCTTTCCGATTGGATACAGGTCTTCAACACTTGTGCACGCTGCAGTATCTCCACCGTGATACCAGACAAAGGCCTTTGTACCATCTTTGCTGAGACGTTTGACCTTGCCAAGCTCTACCTTATATCCAGGCTCATATGCGACCAGCATTCCAGGCTTAATCACCGGCAGATAGATGGCCTGCAGAAGCTGCTTATACCATTCTTCTCCATCAAGTTCTGCATCCTCATGCGTTGCGGTACCTTCTGGTCCATAGTAGTGAAACCGCTCACCATCATCACTGACGAGTATCGTTGCACTCCTGTCCTGTTTCATTAGTTGGTACGATCCATCAGTGTATCCCATCGTTTCTCGGAAGCCAAGTTTCTGAAGTCTGTGGATAATATTACTTTCAGAACGTGGATTCTTGTACATTTCCATTACTTTTATCCTCCATTTTCATTTACAACATATGCCAACGAAAATATAAACTCTGAATTAGTCATTTTATTTTTGTATGGCGATACGCCGATTAAATTTTTAATTTCTCCATGATCCAAATAGATTGCTTTACTTATTGCATGCCGGATATCCCTCTCTACTCTTACAGGAGTAGAGCAAAATGCTTTGGCTATATCCGGGTAAAGTGTCTTTGTTACATTTCTGTACTTTGCCTTATCCGTTATAACAAATGCTACCGCCAATCTAATATAATCGAATCCTTTCAAGTCAGGAGTGATATCCATATCCATCAATAGGGTTGCTGTTGTACTCATTTATTCCTCCTTTACATAAACTATAGTTTCATATGATTCATAGTGAGGTACACTGCTATAAATATCAATAACATTGCCTTTTACAGCTCCGCCTATATCTTCTGCTATGTATTCATGGCCGTTTATCAGCACTGCACTTCCAGGTGATATGACACTTGGATCCACTGCGATCGTATGCCCTTCTATGGCCTTGTGCTCGCCATCGCATGGATACTTGATGATATCACCCCACTCGTCTTCACCTGGCCAGTAATACGTTATCCTCACTTTGAGAGCTGTCATTTCGGTTGTGATTCCAGCTCAATGATTTTCTTTTCTTTGATTCTTAATTCTGCATTCAGTTCCTTGACCTTAGACTGCAGCATATCGATTTCTTCATGATTGACCTGATTCAACACCTGCAGTTCTTCGATCGTATGTTCCCAGTCAGCTTTGGCCAATAAGGCGCAGACTGATATGGTCAGGACTGCCACACCGGCTGCGGTCGCTCTCCATACCTTCACTGCTGGTATTCCTTCGCCTTCCGGATGATACTGCAAATTTTACATATGGTATCCAAGTCTTCCATATCGATAAGAAATGCAAGAAGCTTTCTTTCTGCATCATTTAACTTCAAACCGGATACGGCCTTATCGATGACTTCATTTTTAGCTTTGCGACTTTCTGCATTTAATGATTCATTTGCTGTCATGTCTTACTCCTCCTTGCTTTTCGCATATGTATCCCTTATAATAAAGGCGTATCCTTTTTATAAGGGTTTGAGTTTGGATGCTGCACTTTCGACGGGGTGAGCATCCTTTTCTTTTTGTCTACGCAGACATGATCTTGTGATGATACCTCTGACACGTTCATAGATGAGCTCTTGCTCCTCTTCTGGTTCTATCGCATCATCCAATATAACTATACGGGTATTCCCTCGCATATAATCTGCAATTACATTTCCTGTCACATCCATTACATCCCTCCTTTATAAGGTATGCATATTCTTTAGGCTTGACCTTGTTTCAAATTGCGGCTTCATTTGCGTGAAGCTGCTTTTTTGCATATTGGGCAAATCATCTGGCCTTCTTTAAACATCGCTACCCCTAATAAAAATCCACATTCAGGACAATATACTGCATTTTTTTCATTGCATAGAACACCCTTATAATGAATTTTTTTCTTTCCACTTACACCAACATCAGCTTTAATGTCAACAACTGGTAGTTCTCCAGCTTTGTGATTAAGAGTATATTCACATACCCCTGTTCCAACAGGCTCTCCATCAATCTTGATAATCGCATTTGCTGTATCGTCTTCCAATTCAAATAAACCATACATTTTCTTCTTCATCTTCTTCACCTCCTAATCTGAATCGCTGGCTTTAAAAAGCTCGTTTACATCAACACCAAGAGCAAAAGCTATCCGCGGGATATGCTCCGCCCTGATGAGCTTTCTTCTGTCATTTAGCATATTGCTAAACTCACTCTCTGTAAAATGTGCTCTTTTTGCCACTACTCCCTGTTTTATTCCTTTCTCATAAATCAAATTTTTGATATTACTTACTAAAGTTTCGTAGGTGAATTCTTTCATTTCATCTCTCCTTCCTGTTATAATAAGAATAATTGGTGCCTCCGCTAGATAGGAGGTGATTTAGTGAGAAAAAAGAAATTTAGTACTTCAAAGCCCTCTGTCGTAAAGAGTGCTTTGGCAAGAGGCTATAAAATCGTTTCAATGGCTTACTGGATAGGCAGTCCAGCTCGTACTTTCTTTTTAGAAAAACAGAACTATTAGGGAAACACCAATTTAATATTAGGGATGTTAATCACTATGCGGAGGTAACATCCTTTTTTTATTACAAGAATCTTGTAACACCTTTATAATATCAATATTTCTTGTAAAGTCAATACATTTTTACAAGTTTTATGTAAATAAAGTATTGAAAAATCAAAAGTTCTTGTTATAATGAACATGTATACAGAAAGTTAGGTGATTTTATGAGCTTGAATAGCAGGATCAAAGAAAGAAGAGAAGATTTAAAGTTAACCCGGATCGAACTAGCTAACTTAATCGGTGTAACCCCTTCTGCCATTGCTAATTATGAAAATGGCATTAGTTCTCCGAAAGTTGAACTATTGTATAAGCTATTTGATGCATTGAAATGCGATGCAAATTATCTTTATCAAGATGAAATGACAATGCTAATAAAAGCTGATGCACAACTTTCCGAGAGCGAAAGCAGCCACATAAAAAAATACCGCAGTTTAGAAGAATGCGATAAAAAAATAGTAAATGATATTATAGAAAGATTATCTATTACTCGGCGGTCAGAGCATGCAAAGGAATTCATAGCCTTACAGCCTCCGTTATTGATACCCTATTATGGCCATGTAGCATCTGCCGGAACTGGTCAATATGTGTTTGACGATATCCCACCAGAAATGATAGAAATAGAAAATGAGATGGATAATATGCAAGTCGATTTCGCTATCGGTGTAAATGGAGACAGCATGGAGCCTACATACCGTGATGGTGATACGCTACTGATAAAGAAGCAATCTGAAATACATATCGGTGAAGTAGGTATCTTCATGATCAATGGAGAAGCATTTGTAAAAGAGCTTGGTGACGGTGTTTTGATTAGTCATAATAAAAAGTATAAGGATATTCATATAAATGATTCAGTAATATGCTTGGGGAAAGTTATTAGTAAACACATCAGTTGATGTTTACATAAAGAATAATGAGGGAGGAAAATAATAATGAAAAAGTTATTCACAGCACTGATATGTGCAACAATGTTTGTTGGGTTAGTAGGATGTGGTAGTTCAAAAAGCCCTGAAGAAAGTTTTGAATCTATTGAAAAATACACTACAAAAATTATGCTAAACTATGGCGGCATATATGATGACTATCGCGGATTAGATAATAAATGTTATAATTCAGACGGTATTGAAAAGGCTTGTGGAAGAATTGTAAGCGAACCCGATGACCAAGCATATAGTTTAGTAATTAAGAATGATGAAAATAACGAGATAGAGCTCGGATCATTTATTAAAGAAGGTAAAGTTGCAACTATTTACTTTCAGAATGAAAATGGTGGATATGTTATAGATAAAATAAATAATAGTAAATCCTCGTATTTGAGTAATCATGACTATTGTACATACTATTTTGATGGCAGTGGAGATAATGATAACATATGTGATTCTAAATATAAAGGAGATGCTGAGGAATTACAACAAGGTTTTAATCATCTTCTTTCTGAAATAGATATCACTGAAAATGAATTTAAGGAAGCAGCAGAGTGGTTTGTTAAAGAGAAGGGTAATGATTTAATCAAAGAAATAGCTTTGAAAAAGAAAGAGCAGAAATCTCTAACACCAAATGAAGTAAATGATATCCTTTCAAACGATTATGAAATAACTAAACTTGATGATGCAGTATATATGGAAGATTCACTCCAAATGGATACTTTTATGTATGTTAAATCTAAAACTGAAGGTATCGTTTATACTACTACTATTTATGATGATACTGCATTATATCTTTATCCTAATGGAAATAAACTTGTAAATTCAAATAATAAGAAATGCATATACTCTTTAAATGATAAAAAGATAGTAAACGATGGAACATGTACATCAGAAAATATAAAAAATGCTGAATTAATTGAGTATAATTTTAATAGTTTCCTTGATGAACATAAAATTACTCTAGACGAACTATTTAATTTTTTTAAAAATTACAAATAGTAAAAAAACACCCCGTGCTACCAACACGGAGTGAATAGGCGGTACTACCAATACCACCCAGCATAGAAAAATGACCTCGCCAGTCATATCTTTTTCTATGCCTCTATTTTACCACATCGGAACATAAAATGTAAATGGAGGTGTCAACATGCAATATTTAATTTATCTGAGGAAGTCCCGTGCTGACAGAGAAGCGGAGCTGCGTGGTGAAGGAGAAACACTTGCCCGCCATGAGAAAGCGCTCCTGGAGCTTGCCAAACGCCAGCACCTGCCGATTGCCGATATCTATCGTGAAGTCGTATCCGGAGAAACCATTGCCTCCAGACCGATGATGCAGCAGCTTCTGTCTGAAGTGGAACAGGGGATATGGAATGGTGTACTGGTCATGGAAGTAGAACGCTTGGCCAGAGGTGACACGATCGACCAGGGCATCGTAGCCCAGGCCTTCAAGCTGTCTGATACGAAAATCATCACACCGATTAAAACATACGATCCAAACAACGAGTTCGATGAAGAGTATTTTGAGTTTGGACTTTTCATGTCCCGTCGTGAATATAAGACGATCAAACGCAGACTGAACAACGGCAGACAGGCATCCGTTAAGGAAGGCAAATATGTGGGCAACAGGCCCCCATACGGCTATGAACGTATCAAGATAGAGAACGACAAGGGCTTCACATTAAAGCCGCTGGAGAAGGAAGCACAGGTCGTAAGGATGATGTTTCGCTGGTATGCGTATGGTACACATGGCATCTCCACCATCGCTGATCAGCTGAATGAAATGGCCATTCCATCCAAGACTGGTAAACAATGGGTGTACCCTACTGTCAGAGATATCCTACAGAACCCGGTCTATGTTGGGAAGATCCGCTGGGGATGGAGAGGACAGCGCAAAAGAGTAAAGAACGGATCCGTATCCGTAAGCCGTCCCCGCAGTGATGACTACCTGCTGGCTGACGGTATCCATCCACCTATCGTTGTTCAGCAGCTCTTCGACCAGGTCCAGAAGAAATTCTCTACTCATAAACCGCTTCCGACCTCCGCTAGGGAAATGAAGAATCCACTGGCAGGGCTTGTGATCTGTGCGAAGTGCGGCGCCAAGATGCAAAGACGTCCGTATCAAAGGGAGAACATCCGGACCGGTCTGATCTGCCCCAACAATAAATGCAGGAATGTCAGTGCACCTTTTGATGATGTTGAACAGAAGCTCATCGAAGTCCTGGTAGAATATATCAAGGAAGAAAAACTGAGAATCAGCAACGGCCATACACAGATCGACGACAGCGTGCTGCAGATTTTACAGAACCAGCTGACTGATCTGCAGGAAGAAACAGTGGATCTGAACAAGCAGAATGATAACATTCACGACTTTCTGGAAAAAGGTATCTATGATGTGGATACCTTCCTGCAGCGTTCTCAGAAGATATCCTCCAGAATAACAGAAATTGAAGAGAAGCAGAAGACACTGCAGCAGGATATCATAGAAGAGAACAAACGCATCGAAAGTGCCACCAGCATCATCCCGATGACAGAGCAACTTCTCCTGCAGTACGAGAATATGAGCGCCCTTGAAAAGAACTCCATGCTGAAGGAGGCACTGCGCTGTGTAAAGTATGAAAGAGAGTGCTCGATACGTGATGGAGGCACTGCAGATAATTTCACGCTTTACCTATACCCGAAAATCTCCCATAAATAAAGGCTTTTTTGACGGATAACTTTTATGTACGCATTCTTCCGTTCCGATATCCGTTAACATCGCACGTACACTGTCATACGGCATGGCATAGCGCTGATTCAGATAACGCATTGAGGCAGCCAGTTCTCCATCCGGACCGCCAATCTGCGAAATTACGATTTTTGCGAAAGCAGGATCCGGTTTTCTGATATTCACCGGAAACTGCAGCTTCTTTTCATATGTCCACATACATCAATCCTCCCTTTCCCATGGCCAGGGCCCTTTGCTATACTCCCAGCTATCCGAGTGATTCTGCCGATTTGTCAATGGTCCGCAAAGATGTTCATACTCCTTTGCAACCTTCTCGCGTTCCTTCACGGCAGACTGATAATACTGCATTGCCTGTCTGTCATCAGGGTGTGAGTTTAAAAACAGTGCTGTTTCCTGAATCGCAAAATCCAGCATTTGAAGCTTTCTCAGCAGTTGCTTTCTATTCATCATCAGCACGCCCCCTCATCACCGAGAAAGGGTTTATCAAGAGCATGAAAAATTGTTCCTCTTTGAAACCCAATCTCTCTTTCATACGGTTTTTTCCATACCTGCATCGGTACATAGGCCATACCAGGCATCTGTGCCTGCTGCCGTTGATGTTTGGGCTGCTGCTCCATAAAGTCCACATCATCATAGCAGTATTCATCATTAGTTTCCCGCTCCCTGGGAATCCATGGACAGCACGCACCATTCGCATACTTCATATAAGTTCCTCCTAACCTGAGGCTTTCACCTCACTGCATAATATGAAAATACTGATAACAGGCATAGGACAAGCATATAGAAGATGAAAAATTCATTTCTATATGCATGGAAGCAGATGAAAAAAGACCTATCGGCCGCAAAGTAATCAGAACGTTTGCATCGCTTCGATAAGTCCTTTTCAGATTGCTTATAATATGTTCAAAGTATGCTGGTTTACATAAGCACTAATGAAACTGCGCCAGCAATGTCTTTTCAAAATGCTCTTCACTGACACTTGTTTTCCAGCGATAAAACAGAATGGAAAGAACAGAGAAGACTACAAGCATACCTGCAAAGACAAGAATATCCGGTGTAATGGATCCGCCGATTGCCAACGTATTGCGGAATGCATGCACACTGTAGCTGAATGGCATAAACGGATGAATCGCATTATAAAATCCGGAGGATGTTTCAATCGGATAGGTACCTGCCGCTCCCCCCAACTGCAATACCATGAATATCAGAACAATAAAGCTTCCGATTTTTCCACAGGTGATGTTAAAGAAAACGATCATGGACATGAAGCCTGCGGAAACCAGTGCCGCCATGGCAAAGGTAAGCAGCGTCTGATAGGGAGACAGGCCGTTAACCAGCATCAGCACACCGATCATAATAACTGCCATCAATGTGGAGACCGTATACATAACAGAAGCCTTGCAAGCCCACATACGCAAACCGGACGTCGTTTTACTTGTGTTTTTCAACAGCGGATACATAAGAGTAAAGGCCATGCAGGCAACATACAGCCCGACAGACATCATATAGGGCGCCATCGCTGTACCATTGTTTTCCACATTGCTCAATTCCTGATGAGTTGTGACCACCGGCTGTGCCAGCATTTCCTTTGTGTTCTGTGTTGCTGATACCGAGCTTTCTTCAGCTCCCTTATGCAGCGAGCTTGTCAGCGTATGGGAACCGTCCTTCAGCTGTAACAGACCGCCTCCCAGTGTATTGGAGCCCTGCGCAAGCTGCTGAGCACCACTGCTGATTTGAGAAGCGCCGCCCTGCAGCTGAGCAGAGCCGTTTAATAATGTCGGACTGCTGCTGTTTAATGCTGAGGCTCCCTGATATAGAGAATCACTACCCGTTAGCAGCTGTGTGATTCCGCCCTGTAAAGCAGGAATCGCAGAGTTCAGCTGTGTCGTACCTGTTTGTAATTGAGCTGCACCGGCTGTTAAAGCCGTAGAT